>Ga0256838_1000126_pt1 | contig 55698 bp, 76 predicted proteins | sample 4571419metaG_FD_185978 | JGI IMG/M metagenome (GOLD analysis project Ga0256838, IMG submission 185978) | Hydrothermal vent microbial communities from Guaymas Basin, Mexico - 4571-419 | ecosystem: Environmental > Aquatic > Marine > Hydrothermal vents | place: Mexico: Guaymas Basin | collected... | reverse complement strand
GAAACACTTGATAAACTAGCGGACTCAGAGCATGAAAATGTTCAAGGAGAAGTAGCTATGAATGAAAATACTTCAGCTGAAACACTTGATAAACTAGCGGACTCAGAGCATGAATTTGCTCAAAGAGAAGTAGCTATGAATGAAAATACTTCAGCTGAAACACTTGATAAACTAGCGGACTCAGAGCATGAAAGTGTTCAAAGGGAAGTAGCTATGAATGAAAATACTTCAGCTGAAACACTTGATAAACTAGCGGACTCAGAGCATGAATTTGTTCTAAGGGGAGTAGCAGCAAATGAAAATACGTCTGAAGAAACACTTGATAAACTAGCGGACTCAGAACGTGAATTTGTTCAAATAGAAATAGCTGAAAATAGTAGTACTTCAAGCGAAACACTTGATAAACTAGCGGACTCAGAGCATGAAAATGTTCAAAGGGGAGTAGCTAGAAATAGTAACACTTCAGAAGAAACTCTAGATAAGTTAGGTGAAACTCAAGGACATTCCGTTGCTAGAAATACTAGTACTTCAGAAGAAACACTTGATAAACTAGCGGACTCAGAGCATGAAATTGTTCAAGAAGTAGTAGCAGCAAATGAAAATACGTCTGAAGAAACACTTGATAAACTAGCGGACTCAGAGCATGAAAATGTTCAAAGGAAAGTAGCTATGAATGAAAATACTTCAGCTGAAACACTTGATAAACTAGCGGACTCAGAGCATGAAAAAGTTCAAGGAGTAGTAGCTATGAATGAAAATACTTCAGCTGAAACACTTGATAAACTAGCGGACTCAGAGCATGAAAATGTTCAAGGAGTAGTAGCTATGAATGAAAATACTTCAGCTGAAACACTTGATAAACTAGCAGATTCAGGTAATAAGAGTGTTCAAGAAGCTGTAGCTGGGAATGATAATACAAGTGAAGAAACACTTGATAAATTAGGTGCTGCAAAAGAAGCTATAGAGGATAATAGTTATTCTGACATGTCAGCTGAAGATCTTCAATCTAATATAGAGAGTACTAAAGAAAATGTAGAGTACTTAGAGAATACAATGGAAGACGAAGCTAAATTAGCAAAGTCTGAACACATGACTGATAATGGTGTGGCTAGTAATGATTATGACAATCCAAACTATGATAGCACTAAAACAGAGGCTGACGAAATTTATGACAAAGTTATAGGCGATATGACTAACGAAATTGATTCTTTAAATTCTAACTTGGAAGCTATGGAAACTCAGTTAGTTGAAACTTCTTTTCAAGAGTCATATGATAGTGCTATTGAAAGTGGCTCAGATAATATTCAAGAAGATACAATTAGCGGAATGATAGGTAACGGTGTTGAAGCTGAAGATATTGTTGATAAGATTAATGAAAATTTTGGTGAGAATGCTGTTTCAATTGAGGGTATTGAAGAGAAAATAGAGATTGGTATTCAGGAAGAGGATAAGATTCCAGATAATGTTTCTAATGAAGATTCTAAAGAAATGGAAACTGATAAAGATTCTCAAGAAACTGGTGTGCGTGATAATAGTACATACACAGAAGCAGCTCAAGAGACTGATACAGGCAAGTTAGACGATTTAGCTCAAAGTGAAGATTGGGGCTCAAGAATTGGAGCTGCTGGTAACGAAAACACTTCTGAAGAAGCTTTGGATTTATTATCAAAAGACGAAAGCATGGAGATAAGAGGGGTTGTAGCCAATAATGAAAACACTTCTGAAGAAGCTATGGATTCTTTAAAGAATGACGAAGATTATGAAGTTCGTGCAGCAGCTGGTGGCACAGGAATGATTGAGGATATGTCAGAAACTGCTTCTAGAGTTGCTAATGATATTGTAGGGGATATAAAGGAATTTGTAGAAGATACTAAAGAGGCTATAGCTGATATAACTGAATACATAAGTGATAAGCTTACAGGCAATGAAAATACAAGTGAAGAAACACTTGATAGATTAAATAATGGAGATATTGATATTAATCTTGATAATAATAATGTTGTAGACGCTACATTTGAAGCTTTAGCAAATGAGCTAGATAAGGAGCCAGAAGCAGCAGCTGAAACTGAAAATTCAAATGGTTTACTAGACGCTGCAAAAGAAATGATTGAAGATAAATTCTTTGATAATGACGTGCAAGATTTGGTAAAAGATACTGTTTCTAATATTGGAGACTTAGCTAAAGATACAGTTGATTCTAGCGATCAGCAAGTAGATAATGACACTATGAGCAGGATAGATAGTAAAGTTGAAAATACTAACGATAGATTAGAGGATACAATGGATTCTGGCATAACAGAGCAAGAAAAAAACGAAGCTGTATCTAATGAACTGGATACTTTTACTAATTCAATGAAAGCTGAATTGTCTACAACACAAGGTAATAATTCTGAAGAAGTTAATGATTTTGTTGATAAAGCTGAAGAGATAGTTGATAGTTTTGAAAAAGATCTAAGTGATCAGTATGGTATTAGTCAAGAAGGTCAAGATCAAGAAGCTGCTAACAGAGAATCTTTTGTAAATGGTGAAATGGATCAGAAACCCTCAGAAGAATATTTAGAATCTCAAGCTGATAAAAGTGAAGTTCAAGATCAAGCTCTTGCAGCTGAGCAAGCTAATCAAAAGATAGAAGATTCTTTAAGTAGAGCTAATATACCGGAAGTTGAAGAAGATAAATCTGTAGACAGTGTATCAAATGAAGACTCTAAAGAGGTTTCTGCTGATAAAGATTCTGAAGAAGGAAAGCAGATAGAATCAGATAAGAATGAAGCTGAAACTCAAAATACTCAGGGTGGTGGTATAGATACTTCAGAAGCTCAAGAAGCTGAAACACAAAATGAAGTGAAAGCTATGACAGCACAAGACGGAATAGACACGTCAGACGCTCAAGAAAGTGGTTCAAATCAAGGACAAGATCAAGAGCAAGGACAATAAAAAGAATAGGGTTAAAAGCCTTATTCTCAATTAAAAAAGGAGGTAAATTATTATGGCAATTGATACAAAAGAAGCAACAAAAAGTGACGAAATGCCAGCAGAAGTATTTCAAGAACAGCCAATAGGTTAAACTAAATAGAGCTTTTTAGCTCTGTTTTAAAAGATATTTTTATTAAATTTACTTCAAAAAGTAGACTTAATAAAGAAATCTAGAGCAGCTTATAGCTACTCTATTTTACCGAAAGTTCTTCGTCTTTGGTCGTTTGTTACAGGTCGTTTTTCTTCGACTGTTTCTGTTGGGTTAGAGTTTGACATGTCAATATCTGAACCTTCTTTTACTTTAAAATTAAGACCTAAACCACTACATTTAATGAATGCTTCATTCTTATTTTCTAAGATATCTATCTTTGGAATAAACTCAGCTTGTACATGTGTCCATAACTGCTCTGGCTGTTTAAAATAAAATTCTAAATCATTTAGATCCATAACTTGCGAAGCTAAAATTGCCATTTCCTTTTTAACTTTTTTGTTAAAACCTATTCCGTCACGATTTGATTCTGTACCAATTGAAGCACTTTGATCTGTTTCTGTGTACTCTTTTTCTCCAATATTTTTAGCTAAATATTCAGCCGTATCTGGATCCTGAAGTCTTAAAATAATTTTTGAAGACAAGTTATTTATGATAGTTTTTCTATCATGTTCTCCATATATTTTATCAAATTTAGCAATTTCTTGAATACCAACTATTATAGATAATCCATAAGAACGACCTAGAATAATTCCCTTTTCTAAGCTATCAATTTTATTTGCAGCACCTAATTCGTCAAGGTAAAGATAGATTCTTCTTTCTTTTGACTCTTCAAAATCTAAAACAATTTTTATTAATGTATCAACAAAAACAGCGATTCTCGGAGCATTTAATTCCATATCTTTAACATTGTTAACCATAAATATCTTAGACTGTTTATCTGACTTTAACCATGATTCAAGATCAAAATTCTCTTTCTTTCCGTGACAAGAATCGCTTAAAGCTTCAAAGAATTTAACTTTAGATACAAAGTTTGACATGTAGTTAGCTACTTGTGTTTCACTCGCTGATAAGTATTGTACACCTATCTCAGTTCCAGTTACTTTCATTAACTCTTTTCTTAATTTGTTCGGTTTCCATGTGATCATTTCTTTAACATTCTGTAATGTTTTTTGATCAGTTGCTATAGAGTAAACAAGGATTCCCTCTAAAATTCCACGAGCCGAATCTGTCCAAATTGGCTCTTTCTCGTCTGGACTTCTCGCTATTAAAGTCGCAACAATTGACTTCAATTCTGTTATATCATTAATGTAATTAAAGATATTAAATACAATAGATCTCTTGTCTGACATGTTATAAATAAGATCATAATCTGCATTATAAAACTGTCTTACCCAATCTCCTTTAACGTCATGTATAATGAATTTCGCTTTAGAATTTGAAGGGTGTTTCATTTGACTTCTGATTAATCTTTTTAATAAAACTGTTTTACCAGCACCTGTTCCACCTACAATTAATGTGTGTTTTGTTTCATGTTCTCGGCTCAACATTATCTTTCCTGTTATACTATATCCAATTAATTTTTTAAGTAATTGATCTTTTTCTAATTGATCTTCTGTGATAATATCAGTACCTCTAATGTGCTGATCTTGTAAAGTTTTAGCTGATTTTTCTGCAAGAAAAAGTGTTACAAATGTTATTGCAGTAGCAGAAATAACAGCACCAATTCCGAAAAATACACTATAGTAACTCATAGTTTCAATAAGCTTTGGTTGTAGTTTTGTTTGTACTACACTTTTTAATAGCTCCGTATTTTTATACAGTATAGTGTCTCCAAATCCCCAAAATGATTCTAAATATAAGTAAAGTAGATTGGATTTTAAAGGTGTACTATCTCCAAAAAATATAATTCCCATTACTAAAAAAGCGATTCCACCAAGAATTCCACTTAATAATACCCATATGTAAAAATCTTTTCCAAGATTAATATTATTCATTAGCATTTTGAATTTAGCAGTTATTCCATATTGTTTTTGTTTCATAATTTTTTACCTCCTTATCTGTAAACTTTTTTGATTTTTTCTAGAGTTTTTTCGTCATATAAATCAATATTTGCAATAGCCATATCTGAACCAAACTCAACTGGAAACTTTACTAATTCTAATGAATTTTCTTCTGAATTCATTCGATTCACTATCCATATTTTTGAATCATTATCTAAAATTAAATCAAATTCTTTATAGTTTTTTGCCTCAGAAATATCAAAATTTTCTTCACAATGTTTTTCAAAATTAAAAAAAGATCTCACAATATTTGAGTTTTCATTTGATTTATTTCTATATAGATTCCAGATATTCTTAACTTCATTTTCATTTTTTAAATCAATAATTCTTGAATTTTTACCTTCTCTTTCAAGTGGAAATTCAATAATTTCTATCTCATTTTTTGAAAAAGAAACTGAAATAACTACATAAGAAATTCTATTTACATTTTCTAAAATGTCAAACTCAGAAAATGATTCTGCTGTTAAATTTGTTGTATCAATCTTTTCATACTGAATGTTTTGAAAATATTTATTCTTCATTTTTTATCTCCTCCCTGTTAAATCTTTTATGTTTTTTACAACAGAACTAATGATTTTATCTTCAATAGTTTCTAATTTCTTTTCAACTATCGCACCTATTTTATCTTCAATATTTTCTAAATGTTGATTGATATTCCACTCAATAGAATTGTCTAAATCAATGCTAAGTTTCTCAACATTAGAATCAATTTGATCTAATATTACATTTTGATTAAGCATTCTTTCTCTGAAAAAATTTATCTTACTTTGTCCAGATTGTGAAATTAATTTATCTAAAACCTTTTTCTCTTCTAGTGTTAAATCGAAAGATATTGTCTTTTTCCTTGCCATAATAACGTTCCTCCTACAATTATGTTGCTTGAAATTTAAACTAGGTTTAACAACATATACTCTCAGTAATAGGCTTGAACTTTGAAATAATGGCTATCTATATACATTTAAGGTGAAGTTCTCTCATACACAAGGGGATTTTAGAGCTATAAAAAGCATAAAACCAAGGTTCCTTAAAAAAACAACCTTAGTTCAAGGTGTTGTATAGCCCTATTTTTAGGGGGATACAGAATGTTAAACTACAAAAACCAAGGAAAAGCGAAAACCAAGGTTTAGGTCAAAAAATCAACAAAAAAGAAATAAGAAAATTAAAAAGTGGCAGGTGGAACAAATGGCGGTATTAGGGGGATAAGAAGCGTAGTGAAGTAGACAAAACTTGGGTAGAGCAAAGCGACCAAGGGAATTCAAGGAAGATTCTTCCATAAGTCCCCTCTCTATATTCTTAGATAAATTCGTAGAATTTGTCGACTAGCTGAACGTAGTGAAAGCTACACTGTTTCTTCTATGTGTTGACTCGATAACACGTTTAGATCCATTTGATTTTGTAAAAAATTGAATTGATCGTTTCTCTCTTGCCCTTAGTGAATTAGCTCTTAGTGTTCTTAGCTCTTAGTGATTCACTTTTAATTGAATTACCTCTTGTCTATTTATTTTTTCTAATGAAAACTTTTGAATTAGTAACTTGCCTATTGATTATTTTTTTAGTAGATAAAAATCTTTTAATAAGTTTTAGTAAAACCAAGTTCTATTTTAAATGTTCTCTCTCTTTCTCTTAATGAATATCTTTTAATAGTCTTTAAATTATTTTTTGAAAATCTATTTGATAAAAAATCTTTGAAAGCATTTATATAATTTTAAAAATAAAATTCTCTTACTCTTTTAACCAAAACGAGACGAACAAAAGATCGGAAAGCGTAAGCCAATAAAATTGTTTCTGAGATTATTTAATTGACAGGAATTGTTTTAGATAGATTCTAAAAGATACTGAAGACTTTTTAAAATAAAAAGAATTCAATGTCGTGAGTTTGAAAAACGTAGGATCGGAAAGCGTAAGCTGATAAAAATAATTTGAAGAATTTTTATTGTTGTTATTATTTCTTTGAAACAAAAAATATTATAAAACTTTTTAACTCTTAAAAATAAAAAACTAGAATTAGATTTATTCTCACAGTCTTGTCTCGTCTTGTTTAAAAAATAAATTTGATCGCTACAACGCTACGCTCAATAATAGAAATTACATTTGTAAAAGATACTGAAGACTTTTTCATTAAAAGAATTACAATGTCCTTTTATAAAATGATTTATTTTTAAAAAACTCTTTTGTTTTTTTTATTTTGTTCTCATAAAATGAAACGAGATTTATCGAGTTGAATGAAATGAAATAAAATGTATTTCAAAAAAAGAATTTGAGAATTTGTTTGTTTTATTTACTCTTTATCTAATAGAAATCTTTTTTGGTTCTTATTACTCTTTAATGTCTTCTCACAAAGACTAAAGACAAAAGGAATTCGATAAAAATAGAAGAGGTAATCTTAAAATGGAAAAATTAGAAATGAGAACATGGGATAAATTATCTGAAGGTATGTTTAATCTTTTAATGAAAAAAGGTTTAACAGAATTACAAGTTTTAGAAATGAATATTAATGATTATACAAAGTTAGTTTGTGTAAAAAATCTTGATATGAAATCTAAAGAACAATTATCAAGAATTTTATTTGTATTAAAAGAAAATTTAATTGATAACAAAATCGCAGCATAAAAATCGGAGGTGCTAAAATGAAAATTACAAAACAAGATCAACTAAAAATCACAGGGTTAACAAGTATTGCTTTATTTGCAAGTTTATTTATTTTAAAAAATATGTTTGTTGTATTTCCAGCATTGGGAAATGCAGAATATAACTTTTTTACATTTGGATTTGTTGCAGCTATGACAATAGCAGTAGCTCAAACTTCATATATGTTTTATTCTTTGAGAAGTCAAAGAGTTTAGATAGATCGAGAAGAGTGTCATATCTCTTCTCTAAGTTCGTTAGAATCTTTTTACAAGCATTCATACAGGAATGTTTTTAAGGAAGTTAAACAGCTTCCCAAAATTTTTTAGCTTTTGATTTGAATACTTTCCCAGAATTTAAACCTTTATATATTTTTTTGGAATGCTATTACATATTAATATCTGAAAAGATAAATAAAAATACGAGGTAAATTATTATGTTTACAACAAAAACAAAAGGGTTTATATTATTAGATCAAGAGGTATATGAAAAATTAGTCGGATCAACTACAGTTGATTTAAATGAAACAAATCAAAAAGAAAATCCAATTTGGAATAAAATTAAAAGAATGAGTAAAGAGGAGTTCTTTGAATTTTTAATTGATATTCCAGAGTCTCAAAAAAATATTTATAAAGTTGTTTGGGAAAATGAAAATATGGATCCGCTTTTGAGAATGATTAAAGAAATGAATGAGAAAGAGTTTTTTGAATTCATAGAAAAAGTAGATTTGGAAAATCAAAGAGAAGTTTTCAAAGCTTTCAGATTTAGAAATCTTTAAATCTGAAAGAGGAAGTTAAAATCACCCTCCAGCTTTTTAGCTGGTTATATAAACAAATTAAACTTGAGCAAAGAGCTCGGAGACAAAACACATGATAACAAAAGACGAAACAATAGAAGTATTAATTGAAGAGCTAACAAAAAAATATAATTATTCAAGCTCTTGGTTTTTATTTGAAATTATTCCAAATGAAAGATATTTTGAATTAAGTATTGAGAGAAGTACAGCTGGCTTACCAGCTATTGTTAAAGATTTTCCAGAAGATTATTCTATAGATTCTCCAGAGGTGTTTAAAAATAGAGTGACTTATAGAGAGTTACTACCACATGAAGTTCCAGAGAATTTAGATTCTTCACCAGAAGATTTTAAAAATCAATTATCGGAAGATTCTAAATTTATATTAATTCAAGGTTTAACTGAAATTTTATATTTAAAAAATTTAAAAGAAGATTTTAATCTTGAACCTGAAAAAACATTTCTTAGTACCAAAGCTATTGATACAGGAGTGTTAATAAATGGTGTTGTTCCAGAGGATATTGCTAGATTCTAGATTTGTTTAGTTTTTTAAATATATTAAAATTAGCTTGCTATTACATATGACAACACAAATTAAACTTGAGCAAAGAGCTCGGAGATAAACAAAATGAACATATTAATATCGTCGTGTGTTAAAGTTTTCATAATATTTTCTCCTCTTGATTCAAGATAAATTTTCGTGTGGTTTGAGAGAGTTTTTAAACTCTCCAACTGTTTATATGGGATTGGATCCTATTAAAAACAAGACTTAAAGCAATTTTCCGATAACCATTCCACCAAGAAAATAAAGAATTTCATTATTTTGAGTTGTTGTATTGTTATCTTCTTTAATTTTTTGCATTTCTACTTTCAATTTTTCAAATGGAATTGGTTTAATATTAGATATACGAAAACTAGCAACTATGATAAAAGTTGCAATTAATAATCCTGTATAGATTTTCTTAGTTAAAGTAATGTTTTTAGTGTTTGTTCTCATAATTTTCTCCTTTGGGATTTTTCACCCTGTGTTTTTTTTAAAGAAAGAAGTTCTTCCCTTTTGTACCTTAATTATAGCTGAATTTATATTATATGTCAAGAAAAAGGGAGTTGAATACAAAAGAATTTCAAAATTCTTTAAGTTTGTGTATTTCTCTTAAAGCTTCTGTTTTTATTTTGTAGAGGAATAGAAAATAGAGAATGTCAGCTTTTTAATCCTCTATTTTTTCAAGATCATAAATATCTTCTTCAGCTAAGTCTTCTCTTTCATGAAAATTACTTCTTTTTACAGCAGCAAAAGAATTTAGAGCATAAGAAACTAAATTTTTTTCTTTAAGAATAACTTCTGCTCTAGTAATAGCGCTCTGTGCAGAATCAAAATCTAATCTTGACGACGTATTATTTAAAATTATTTCTCTCGCCTCTAGAACCTCGTCAAGATCAATTATATTACTTAAAAATTTTCTCTTTGCAATAGCTTCAGAAAACTCTTTAGCTGAATTTTCTATTACTTGAGATCTCCAAGTTTTAACTTTGCTAATATTTTCTTCCGAGTTTGGAATAGTCCAACATTTAATTTGAGCAACCCAAGCTGCTTCACCTTTAAAAGTTTCTTTGAAAGAATCTTTAACTTCAAAAGGTAAGTACACAAAAAGTGTTTCTTTTTTTTGCATAGTTCCTTTTTTAATTTTTATTTCTGTGATTAATTTTTTCATAATATTTCTCCTCGGCTATTCGCCTAATGTTTTTTTAGAAAAAGATTTAAAGTTCTCTTTCTTTGTATATATATTATATAGTAATTCTTACTATCATTCTTTTTTAGGGTAATAAGAGGGGGTTAAATTAGAAAGAATTTACAAATTCTTTTTGAAGGGCGTACTTATTAGTTTTTAAAAGTTTACTAACGATCTACATATATAAACCATTTATTAAACTATTCATTCTTAATCTGTAAGTCTTTAAAAAGTTTTTTGTGTGTAATGATATAGAATTAAATTAAATTGGATTGTAGGGCTTGTATGTAATTTAAAAAAGAGGATCCTATTTTCTTAATTGAAAATTTTGGTTAAAAGAGTTTTAAATTTATTTTGTATCTAAACGAAATAGAGGCTTTTTTTAAAAACCTCTATTAATCTTTAAACTAAATTTTCAAAATCTTTTTTAATATCTAATTTTTTAATTTCTCTTGTTGTCATATTTTCATAATCATAAAAATTCATGCAGTTTTCAACAAATCCATTAATCTCTATATAGCTCTCATTTAATAATGTCATTAAAGAAATATTACCCATAACATTCATTTTCATAAAATTAAATTTTTTTAAATATTCTAACTCAAGTTTTAAATATTCTTTTTCAATTGTTTCTTTTTTGATTTGAGCTATCATTCCGTCAAATTGTTCTTGAACTCTAAAAAAGTTTATTTTGTTAAGATTATTTGTTTCCATAAAATCTTGGATCTCGTCTTCTGATTTTATACTTAGTATTTTATGTTGCTCTAAATTTAAAAATAAACCTTTTCTTTTATATAAACAAGTCATTCCTTCGATCTCTACTATTTTAAATCCTTTAGTGTTATAATTCATAATATTTCTCCTTCGGCTATTCGCCTATTTTTTTTTAGAAAAAGATTTAAAGTTCTCTTTCTTTGTATATATATTATATAGTAATTCTTACTATCATTCTTTTTTAGGGTAATAAGAGGGGGTTAAATTAGAAAGAATTTGTAAATTCTTTTTGAAGGGCGTGTTTTAGGGGTTTTTCTAAGGTTATTAGTTTTTAAAAGTATTTGATTGTCTTTAGAATTGGATCTAGAATGAAATGTAGCGAAAGCGAAATTTCTTTATTTAGCGTAGCGGTGCGGTTGAATTTTATGTAGCGATAGCGAAATAAAAGAAGGCGTTAGCCTTTCTCTTAAATTCATTTTAAAAAGATCGACACTGATTTTTGAAAAAAATATGTGTTAGAGCATTTTAAAAAAGATCAAATATCTCTACACTACCAAACAATAGACTTTGCAATCAAACTTTCTTGAATTAAAATTTCATATTCCTTCATGAATTCAAAACTACCAAAAATTAATTCTCGTGGAAGATCTAAAACTTGAAAAGCTCCAACAGAAGCTTTAACTAATATTCTATTTTCACTTGCAGCTAATATTTTTATTTTTAAGTATTTCATTTTGATATCCTCTTTTTTTATAATTTCATTTCTCTGAATTTTGAAAGTTCAGAAAGTTCTACTTCAATTTGTTCTTGTTTTTTAATCACAAATTTAATAGGCATTACAATTTCAACTCTTTTGTTGTTTTTAAAATAATGAGCGAATTGTTTATCTCCAGATCTGTTATCTAAATAGATCGTTATAGTTTCTTTTTTTTTAAAAAGATTATTTATGAAGTTAAACATTTTGTTCACTTTTCTGTTTTTCAACTTCTAAAACTATAAGATCTAATTTTAAATCATGAATCTTTGTTTGATAAGCTTCTATCTCTTTTTCACAACTAGAAAAATCTTCCATAATTTCAAAGTTTTTGATTTGTTGTTGTACTTTTTCTAATTCAGTTTTTTCGATAAATTTTGTTCCGTATAAGTTGTTCATAATTTTTTCTCCACTTGATCCTTTTGGTCAAGATTTTTATTTTTAAGAGTTTCCTCTTTTATGTCTTTATTATATAGTAAATTCTACTATTAATCTTTTTTAGGGTAATAAGAAAAGATAAATTAACAAACTAAAAAGTAAGTTAAAAAAACTGAACTAACTGCTGCTACATTCATATAAATTAATAACATTTTTTTCACCTCATATATTGAATTTAATAACTTGAACTAAATAGTTTTAGACTAGAGTTTAAAACCCTAGAATTTTTAAAAACGACTGATCAGCTATTACTGCTGCTGCAAAAACTGGCACTATCAATGTTAAATGTAATGCCCAACTTTTTGTTTCTCTTTTAATTAACTCTCTCATATTTTATCCTTTGTGAAATTATTAAAGTTCTTATTTAAACCTTATAGTTCGTAATAAGACTCCAATTAATTAAATAGTAGACTTTACTATCTTTTATCAAAAGAATTGAAAGAAATTTGATAATCTTTATGTTTGAGAAGTTCTTGATAAGATTTGATATTATTATTTCTGATTGTTACATTTTCTATTTCAAGAATTCTAATCATTTCTAATTTTACTTTCATAATTTCATTGTTTTCTAGTTCAACGAGTTTTAAAGAAGAATTGAAATTCAGAAGATAATCATTTATGAATATTTTTAAATCATTTAAAGAATCTAGATTGAATAGCTCAGTTCTTCCAGATCTAGTTTCTCGTTCAAATTCCACTCTTGATTCTATCATTAGATTTTGTAGAAGACTTTCTAACTTAAAAGAGTAATCTTTATCACAACGAATCGCTAGAGTTTGACTAAGATCAAATTTTCCCCAAAGTTTTTGAAGATAATTGATTCTAGTTTTTAGATTATCTGTTTTTCCAATTTTGTAGATATTAGTTTCTTTGTTTACTAAAATATATACCCATGCTTTAGTTTTCATTTTTGTAACCTATACGAATGAACTAATAAAATAGATCCAATTACTGAAAAAGTAAATAAATAAGTTAGAAATGGGATTAGAAAATTCATAATCTTTTACACTGCAAAAAGATAAGCTAATTTCATAGATAAATTAATCCAAGAAACTTCTTCTCCTTTTTTTCCATTTTCTTTAACTATATATTTTTTACCAATTTTCTTTATCTTTAAAGATTTAAAGTTTGTAAATATATTTTCTTTTAGTTTAGATATAAAAACATTTGCCTTGTTGCTATGAACGTTTAATATATCAACTCCGTTTGTAATTCTTAGTTTATTCATTAAAGCTTTTTGTTCTTGAATGCACATAATCTTTTACCTCCCTTTTAAAATTTCAATCCTTCTGTTAAGTTCTTTGATATAATTTTCTAACATGCTATGTCTCCCAAACATGCTTCTCTCATTTCTTGATCTTTCAATTTTTCATATTCTCTGAAAATTAAAACTGTAGCTCTTTTACCAACTTGATCAGCTAATTTAATTCTTTGTTTCTCACTATCTAAGCTATTTATGAAATATAATATTTCTGTATATTCTTTTAACATTTTGTTCACCTCTTTTATATTGAAATAGTTGTTAAGCTACTTGTTGTTGTATTTACTGAATGTAAAACGATTAATCCGTATGTTATAAACATTGTTGATAACAAACCGAAAACTATAAGTGATTTTGTTTTTTTATTTAAATTTTTCATTATTTTAAACCTCTGTGATTTTTATTTTATTTGTAAAATCTTTTTTGTTGCAATAATCTAAAGTTGACGTTACATATTCATTTGAAACTGTCACAACTGCACCGCAGCGACCTTCCTGAACTAAAACGTTGAAGCCATATTTTGTAAAAGATCTTTCTTCAATATTATTGTAAGTAATAAGTTCATGTGTAGACTCATTTAATGTGTCTAGAGCTAGTTTTTCCATAGCTGCTGGTACAAATGTGCTTGTTGCTTCTAAAGAGCCTTTAGCTTCAGCTATGTAAGTTGTTGTAATTGAACCAATGATTAACATTGATCCTAATAGTTCTACCATTGAGAATGCTTTATTAGTTTTCATTTTTCCACCTCTTAGTATCTTGGAGCGATCCAGATAGATTTAACTTGTAAACCGATAAAACCGATTAAAGCGATTACTGAAGGGATTCCGTATGAAATTAAAGTTGTTGTTAAAGTGTCCATTTTGTTTCTCCGAGCTCTTTGCTCAAGTTTTGTTTCTTATAAAAGATTTAAGATTTTTAATTAATCTTATTCTTTAAAGATACACATATTATATAGTAATTCTTACTATCATTCTTTTTTAGGGTAATAAGAGGGGGTTAAATTAGAAAGAATTTGTAAATTCTTTTTGAAGGTTGTATTTTAGGGGTTTTTCTAAGGTTATTAGTTTTTAAAAGTTTTTGATTGTCTAGAGTTTTGGATCTGTATTGAAATGTAGCGATTAGCGTAATTTCTTTATTTAGCGTAGCGGTGAGGTGAATTTTATGTAGCGATAGCGGAATAAAAGAGGGCGTTAGCCTTTCTCTTAAATTAAAGAATTAATTAAACTTCTAACAAGTTGACTATTTGACATTTTAAGTTCTTGAGCTTTTAATGTAAAATTTCTTTTAAACTTAGAAGATACATTTATTTTCATTTTTGAATTTAAATCGTTATCAAAATCTTTTAATGGAATTAAATCTATATTATCAAACATTTGTCTAATTACAATACTTAGATTAGTATTTTTATCTTTCAGAAGCTTTTGTATCTTTTTCTTATCAATCTTATTTATGTAAAAAGATATGTCTGTGTCTAAATCCTCTTTCTTTTGATAATCAATTATCTTTAAATTGTTAATTAAATATCTTACAATTTTATTTCTTGAGATATTGTATATCTTCGAGTATTTATCTAAAATCTTTATCAGTTTATTTTCTATGTGAAAAGTTTTTTCTTTTGTACCAGTTTCTAAATCTCTTAAATTTAGATCTGTGCTTAAATTCAGAATTAAACTATTTAAGAATTTAGTTTCGTTTGAGTTGTTTTTATTTACATGATTGCTAAAATTTTCTAGCTCTAGCTCTGTAAGTTTAATTTTGATCCATGTTTTTTTTGTTTTCATATTTTTCCTCCCTTAAAATTAAAAACAGATTTATTTTTTAAACTTTCTACAAATTTATAAGCTTGTGCCACCACATTTTTACTATATTTGTTTTCTAAAAGTTCTTGTATATTTAACATTGTATTACCTCCTTTTGTAATATTGAACAGCCTTACGCTGCTCTTTTTTCTTTTAACTCTTTTAATCTTTTAGTACCAACAGCTGAGATTGTTATTTTTTTAACTCCTCTGTAATGTTCTCCAAATCCAACTCTTTTTTCATAGTAAGTTTTGGTAAATAATTCTTCATTATGATTTACTGATTTTACTGTTTCAACTAAAGAATCAATTTTTTCGATAATATCTTTATGAGCGTCAAAGGTTAAAACATAAAGAGTTTCCTGAGCGTCTTTTAAAATTGCTTTTATTTCTCTAATATTTAAGTTTTTATCAGCATAAACATTATTACAAGAATATCTTGAAGTAAAATCCAAATCATAAACCTTACCTAAAAGATTTATTTTTGATTCTAAAAAATTGTATCTTTCAGCAGATCTTCTGTCTGACGCACTTGTTGGCGGAGTCCAGAAGTAACAGCTTTTAAATTTATCAGCTAAATTAATATATTCAGATATATCACTAATTGCCTCTCTTAAATCCTTGATAACCTTATCATTTACTAAAAAACCTTCTGTTTCATTTTTAATTTCTTTAATTCTTTTTGTTGTTAATTTTTTCATAATTATTCTCCTTCGACTTTTCAGTCTATTTTTTTTAGAAAAGATTTTCAGTTCTCTTCTTTTGTACCTTAATTATAGCTGAATTTATATTATATGTCAAGTAAAAGGGAGTTAAATGCAAAAGAATTTCAGAATTCTTTAAGTTTATAAGTTTTTGATTGTCTTTAGAATTGGATCTGTATTGAAATGTAGCGATAGCGTAATTTCTTTATTTAGCGTAGCGGTGCGGTGAATTTTATGTAGCGATAGCGGAATAAAAGAGGGCGTTAGCCCTTATTGCTCATTCTTAATACTTATTGTCAATCAAATGTAAAACTAAAGAGTAAATAATTGAAGATTTCGATTTACCAAATTTTGCTTTTAATGATTCAAGTTTAGAATGTAGTTTTTCTGATTCTACAGTAAATGCAACTATTGTTTTATCTTTAGTTACTGCTGGTAGAATTAAAATATGTCTAGGAAACTCATTTATAGCTTGTCTAATGAGTGCTGAGTTATTTGTGTATTTAGATTTAGATAACTTTGTTAAAGCTGCTAACTCGTCTTTTGATAGATATGTTGATATGTTCATGTAATTTCTCCTCGTTTGTTTTTTTTGACAATAAATGTCTGTAATAGTAATATGAGTGAGTTTTTAAAAATAGTATGAATTATGTGTGTAGTTTGGTAAAAAGTGAGAAGTTTTTGAAAGTTTGTAGTTCTTTTGTAGTTCTTTGTAGTTTTAAGTAGTCTATCAAGCCCCTAAAATAGGGACTTAAACACTACTTAAAGTGGAGTTACGTTCTCCTGTGTAGCTCTTTTGAGTAAACCCCTTAATATAGGGGTAAAGTGCCTTTAAAGCCTTAATATAGGGCTTTGCTAAACACCCAAATAAACCCATAAACCTTAATATAAAATAATAAATTGTAGTTCTTTCTTGTAATTTGTAGTTCTTTTTGATACTATTGTAGTTCTTTTGTAGTTCTAAATCTACATGAGAATTTTAACATAAAAATATCAAACATACAAAAAGGATTTTCATGAGCTATGTTTTTCTAGGTGGAAAGTATTCAGGAATTATTACCAAAAAATTAACCTCTGGAGCAACTACATTTTATATCAATTTTAGAGACTCTGATAGTAAGCCAAAAAGGAAAAAGGTTGGTGTATCTCCTGAAATGACAAAAGCTAAAGCTTTACAAATACTTTTTGAAACTAAGGCTGAGATAGTTGCTAAAAAAGAATTAGCTGAAAATCCAAATTCTCCTATTCCAAAAATATTGAGAAAAAAGATTGATAAACAAGTTTATACTTTAAATGACTTAGCTGATTTCTATTTTTATGAAAATAAATCTAAGTCTTCTCGTGCTATGCAAAATAAATATAATTATCATATATCTGATCAAGCTTTTGCTACAAAGAATATTAATTTAATTACTGTTAATGATATTGAAGATTTTATCAAAAGAAAAAGTATACAAAGAGCAGATAATCGCAGATCTAACTCTACCAATATCACTAAGTTACATGAAGCTGGCTCTTTACCAAAGAGAAATCGAAAATCAAGAGCTAAAGCTTTAACTTTAGAAGAGAGAGAACAAGAAGATTATGATACAAATAATTTAGAGATAAGTAAGCTTGAATCTATAGTTGAATCAAATCAAGATCAAGACATGTGGAGAGAGAAAAATAGAATAAAGTTTTTAAAAGAAAAAAATAAAGTTCTTGCTTATAGATTATTTCCAGAAAGTGCTAAATTGCTTTCAAGAGATAAAACTTTGACTATAGATCAACTAAATTCTTTAAAAGGAATTCTCTCAAGAAAATCAATTAAAGAACTATTATTATTAGCCTCCACAATTGTAACTTATGCTAATCGTCAAAAAAGATTAAATATATTTAATGAATTTAATATCGTGAAAGGTGATAAACTTTATATTTCTGTTAGTAATGTAAAACCGAGATATTTAACTAAAGAAGAAATTAAAAATTATCTAGCAGAAGTTAAATATGTTTCAGAGCAAAATAGAGAGACACATAATTATCTTTATTTGATTTCTTTACTTGCATTATCAACAGCTGCTCGTCGAGATACTATTTTAAAAATAAAAATATCAGATATAGATTTAGAAAATAATATTATTCAGTTAAGGAATTTCAAAACAGAACACTTTTTTACTAGTACAATAGCAAACGAATCTATTAAAAGAGAGATTGTGAGAGTGATTGGAAATAGAACAGGTGATAAGTTTTTATTTGAAGGATCTTCTGGATTTCCAATAACAGTATTTCCACCAAAAATGAAGGAGATTTTAGATTACACTGTTAATTGTCATAAATCTTATTTAGATTTCTTAACTATTAAAGAATTTAGAAATACAGTAGCGTCTCACCTCGTCATGAGCGGTGTTACTATTCCACAAATAGCTCAGATATTAGATCATGCTTCAACACGCACTACAGAGATTTATAGTCACTTAGCTCCGTCAACTGCTAAAGATAGTGTTACTGATTTTGTGAATGATTTTCTCGAAGATTGAAATTATCCAAATAATTAAATATTCTAACTGTATGTTTGCAGTTAGGGTTTCGGTTTAAAATTTGTAAAACATGTTTTAATGATTGTTGATTTATTTCTTTCAAATGAAACAATCTTAGAGACAGATCTAAACCTTCTTTGACTTGATTTTTATGAATTGATCTTCTAAGATTATGAATTTTATCACACATTAGTTCGTCAAATTTATTTTTGCAAATCATGCTGCGTCTTCAAAGGCTAAAAAGTTAGCAACTTCTAAAATAGGAAATACATAACGAGCTTTTTGCGAATTACCCATTCTTTTAAATCTAATAGGTAGATCATTATTTGATATTAATGTATCTAAAGACGTTAAAGATATTTCTAAAACTTTTGAAACTTCTTTTCTTGTCAATGCTATTTTTTCATATTTTTTAAATAATAGATCTGTATATAATTCTACACTAGTCATAATTTTTCCTTTTTTAGCTAACCGCTCACGTTTTTTAGTTTATTTTACAAAACGAAACACAAAGGTTACGAATTGATTTTGGAAGTATTACATAAGTTTTATAAAACGGAACTTAAATGTTACGAATTGATTTTAAAAAAGAAACTCTTAAGTTATGAAATGGTAAACTTCTCTTAACATTTAAAAAGAGGGGTGTAATATGAATGAAGTTATAGAACGTAATAATGAAATTTTGAAAACCCTTATTGATAAATACAATATAGATAAATCAGTAAAAGAATTAGTAGATTTAGAATCTGTTTTTATTTTTGTTGAGTATTATAAAAATGAAGACAATACTAAGAGTAATGATTTATATAGAGTGATTTTATACGCAAATATAAAATATGCTGTAGAAAACGGTAATTTAGTTAAACTTGCTAAAGCAAAAAGAATATCATTGTATACATTGGGTAAAAAAATGATTAATAAGCTAACTCAAGAAGAAGTTGAGTCAACTATTTTAGAATTAACATTAATAGGTAAGCTGGTTAAACAACTAAAGTTGATTAATAAAATTGAAAAAGAAGAGTTTGATATTAATGATATTATCAAAGCTCTTGATAATTAAATAAAAGGGATTAACAATATGGGAATGGCAAGACAATTAAAAAGAACAAAACTAAAGAAAAAGAATACAACGCAAATATCTACTAAAAGAGAAAATTCAAGATCTAAATCTAAACCTAGAAAAGCTAATAATGTAAAAGAAGTTGTTAGTAATGAAGATACAGAAGGCATGTTGATAAGCAGAATGGGTTTTGGTCATGAAACATACTTTGGCACAGATTCATTAAATAAATATTATTATTAAGGGATATGTAAATATGAACAAAAAACAAGCAATAGATTTTATAAAACTTAAACTAGAAGATAGTATTTTTAAACCGTATATTAAATCCTTAACTGAACTAACAAGCTTTGCGAATGAGCAAACAATTAATCTTTATGAAGAAGATTTATATCAGTTTATGTATGGTTACAATATTTCACTATCTAAATTAATTGAAAATATAAAAGATAATGACAATGCTGTAAGTATTTTAGAAACAATTATTTATACAATGGTTAATACAGAAATTAAAACTATTGAAGAATTTTTACCATTTTCTAAATTTAAAAAAGAATATGAAATCATAAAAGACATTAACTTTGAAAAAGATTTTGACTCATTAAAGATAGATTATAATTCACTAAATATAAATAACTTTTCCATTTATAATACTCTTTTAGAACAACTAGATAGATCATTTGGTCATTATGATTATTGTAGATTTAATAGGCTTGACAAAATAATTGAGGATTATTATAAAGCTTATTTATTTCTAAAGAATTTTAAATATTACTCTATACATGGCAAGTATGCCCTTGAATTAAATGAGCTTAAAAATTCTTTTTATGAAACAAGAGGTAAGTACAACTCTAATACTCCAGCTTTAAAAGATATGTATGATTATTTTCTAGTTGATCTTTCTAAACCAGAGTTATTAAAAGATATTAATTCTGCGTTTAAAGATAGATTTGATAGAAAACTTGACTATGAGGAAATAGGATATAGTCCTTCTAGTTTTTACAATGAAGAAGAAGATTCTGAAGATATACTTAATGTTTTCAAAGAAAGTAGTTATTATAGCCCCTCTTATTCTTATTATAGATTTTCAGTAGAAAGAACAACTCCAACATTTTATTTTTTAAAAAGAGAGAGTTTAGTTTTTGCTCGACAAGATTCAGACGGTAACTTCAAAGATAATCTAAATGATTACTTTAGACAATCTTTTAAGTTAAGAAAATCCCACTTAGAAGATATTAAATTTAATATTGGAGATAGCGTTATTTTAAAAAATTATTACTTTGAACTAGAGAGTGATTTTGATAAATACAGTAAAGATTTATTTAAATTAGGTCATATTGATTCACTATCTAAAGAAGAGAATTACAATCTATCTGACTACTTCTTAAAAGTATTGAGTAGTAAATTTGTTGAAAATGTTAATGATATTAATTTAAGTTATGAAGAAGACATTCAAAAATTAACTAAAGAGTTTCAAAATATTTTAATTCCAACTTCAGAGGATCTTTTAAATTGGCTTAATATATATACTGACAATTCAATTAGAAATAATGATCTTAAAGATTTAATTGAAGTTGATAAGAGAGAAGCTATTGGAGATAAAATAATAGAGCTTAAAAAACTTCTTAATGAATCTGACGAAATATTTTTAATAGCTAATAATTTTATTAAAGAATGTTCTGAGATAGAATTGACTGAAAGAGAAGTTAAAGCTTTAAAATATATTTTAAGCCTGTACTACAATAAAAAATCCAAGACAATAGATTTTACTTTTAAACTAAGAAAACCTTTAGACGAAGATAATGAATATGATAGATTTGCAGAAGTTGAAAATAGATATATTAAACTCAAAATACTAAAAACAAAATTTGAACTTTCTGATTTTGATATTTAAAAATCATTCAAACAAAAAAAAGAAACGGATCAGTAACAAATTATTTTTACTTTTAAAAACTTTTTATTACTCTTTGATTTGTCGGTTTGTATAAAGGAACTACTAAATAACTACAAAACTTTTTGCACTTTTATAGCAGTTCCTTTATACAAAATTAATTATACCCATTTTAACTGTTCTTTTTGAGCTCTTTTTGATTCGTTTACAGCAGGCTTCTGAGAGATTTTTTTCTTTATTTTTTGCTCTTTTAAAAAAAATGAAGATTGTTGAAAATTGATTTATCTACAACTTTCGACATGTCGTCTTTCTCGTTTTTGAATATCTTTAGATATTAAGTCTCTTAAATATTCTTCTTCTCTTATATTTAGCTCTTCTAATATTGTTGTTAAACTATTATTATGTTCTTCGTTTATGTGTGTTTTTACTGTGTATTTTAATTTTTCCATGAGTAAATCTCCTTTTAATTTTAATTTTGGAGATCCATTCTATCAGAGAAAATAAGAATTTCTGATCTCTGGGATCTTAATCGTCTTTGAATCTTCCAAATAATCCTTGATAATATGGATCCGTTGCGATTGACATTATTGAAAAAAACAGAGTTCCTAAAATTGATATTGCTCCAGCAATGTGAGATTGTTTTTCTAAAATTTCTACAAATGGAACATTAAGTCTATTACGTTCTGATACTACAAGGTTTGCAAAAACTAAGATTAATAAAGATAATTTGAAGGCACTTGTTGTTTTAGTAAAATTATTTATTAGAATATAAGTTATCGGAAATATGATAACAGACGTTGAAACAAGTATTAATAAATGTAAATCTTCTAATCCAGTGATTAAGTGAATTTTTAAAGCTATATATTCAGATATATTACCACCGATATTTTGTATTCCTAAGAATGAATCTTTTAATAAGTTCATTTTATTTCCTTTTTTTTTGACTTGTAAAGTCGTAATTTATTTTTATGAAATGTTATAAAACTGGTGAAGTTTGGGTACTGATTAAGCTCTGTTAATTAGTAGGTCAATTTCATTATGTTTACTATTTCTTTTAAAAAATAAATGCGACTACTGTTTTAAAAAAAGTTAAACTGATATTTAAATTGTTTAAATAATCAAAATAACTCTTTAGTGGTTGCGTACTGTTTAGATAAAAAGTTAACTTGAATTCGTTAGAATTTCAGTTATTTCTCTTCTCGTTGTATGATATTTGATCTTTTCTAATGTGTTGAAACTGAATTTATTTCTAAATTGTTGTAAATATGGGTTGTGATTAGTGTTGTTAAACCAGCTGTCTTTTAGTTTAGATTTCCAATGTGTGCCATTTTTGGATCTGAAGCTGTCTAGTGCTTCAGTTATTTCTTGTATATTTGTCATGCTGCTATCTCCTGTTCTTGCTGTTGTTCTAATAAATAGTTGAATGCTTTTTGACTTTCACTTGCTATTTTCCATAACAATTTTGGTTCAGCTTTTAAGCCTTTGATTAACCAACCTTTGATATATGCCTCTGAATTTTTTGTTTGCCCTTTAATTCCTAAGTGTGACATTAAAAACATGCTCGTTAATTCCGCTATACACTCTTCTTTTGAATACTCTTCGCTTGCGAATTCTCCACCCATTTCACGATTTAATCTTGTTTCGTGTCCTGTTGAGTGTGCTAGTTCATGCAGTAAAGTTGCTGCATGGTCTTCAGAACTTTTAAAAAGCTTTAAATCTGGCATACCAATATAATCACTTTTTGGACTATAGTAAGCATTCATACGAGTTTTAACCTCTACTTGAGTATTTGCTACAAAAGTATTTAAGTCTTCGTTCTGGGGCTTCTCTGTACCGATTTCGATACCCTCTACTTGATCAGTGTTGTAAACATAGTAGAATTTTAAAAGTGGTATTGTAGTTTTCTCTTTTTTACCGTTTATTTCTTCAGTTTTGTCCAGCATTTTAAAGAAAAATACTGGAGTTGATTTACTTCCCTTTTTTAAATGAGCACCTTTAATAAATTTAATTTGATTAAAAGTTAGCCATTGATTAGAGCTGTAACCCATTTCTTCAGCCATAAACATTAATGTAAGAGTGTTAAAACCGCTGTAAGGTGTTTGTGTTTTATAATTTTGTGGTAAACCATTTTCTAGCCAACCTTGTGACCATGTCCCAGTTTCATTGTTTTCTATACTCTCTATAACTTTTTGAACGATTTCGTCCATTTTTTCCTGTGCTATATTTTTCATGTTATTTTTCTCCAATTTCTAGTATTAATTCAGCTAAAGATTCTGCATAATTTCTTTGGTCGCACTCTAATTCAAACGATAAATCATGATTATCATTTGCTAATGCTTCTTCTCTCTGTTCTGTTAAGTTCAGTATTTCCCATGCTAATTTTTTCATTTCTTCAGTTACTTCTTGCATTTTGTCTGCCTTCAATTATTTTTTTGTTAGATCTTGAGGGAGTTTTTTCTTTTGAACTTTTACATAAGCTCAAAATGAATTTATCTCTCGTTTTCTAATCATTTTTCCGTTGAGTCTGTCGGTCGTTTTATGACGTTCTAATTTTCAAAAAACTTAAATAAATATTCACTCTGTTGATATATATTTCTGTTTTCTTGCATAAAAAATTAAGTCGAAAAACACTGACAAAGACTTAGGATAATTGTTTAGATAGTTGATAGATTCTTTTTGAATGAGTGTTGTGAAGGTTCAGAATACAGTGTGTAGCACTGGCTCTTTTTCTTTAATTGAAATTATGAAATTAAAGTTGGTAGGTTAAAGGGTTTGGCTTTGAAGAGGGTTTAATCCTCTTCGTCTAAAATATCTAAAGCTTTCTGAGCTTGTTCAAGTTTTGATTTCCAGAATTGAGTTTTCTCGTCAAACTCTCTTTTAGATATTTTCTTTTTTAGTTCAAAGTTATCAACTAATGAATCCAAATTATTTATTGCTTCTGATAGTAAAGATTCTAACTCTTCTTTTTCTGCTTGTCGTTGAATATTCATTTTGAAATAATAGCAAAAATTAATTAAAATTTATACTCCAATATCCTCTGATACTTTCATTTTGCTCTTCATTTATATAAATAAGTTCTCCTTCTGTATATCCCTCTTGATACATTTCATAAGCTCTTTTCATGCCTTCTTCATTTTGAGTATCTAAATCTTTTGCTGTTTCAAACCATTCTATATTGATATTCATTTCATGCCCTTTAATTTTAATGTCATTTTTTCTTTGATATTAGAATCTAAATCATAGTTTCTTAGTGCAAATTCTAAAGCTCCTTTGCACCAATCTTTGAAATTCTTTTTAGCTTCTTCTTGAATGTAATAACCTCGCATTGTATTAGTCATTTTAAAGTCCTCTCTCTGTTAATTCTCTTGATATGTCTATAAAGAATTCTATGGCAACACAAGCAACTATTGTTTCAACTGTTCCACCGTCAAGGGGCTCTTCTTCGTTTTCAAAAGCTTTTTCTGAAGCATAAACAGAACCTTCATAACCACCCTCTGAGCATTCAAATATCTCTATAAAGTGATTATCATAAGAAAAAGTTACTTCTTCTTCTGTTAATAATGTTTCAACGATTTCGCCATTTTCTTTTAATGTCATTTTGTCTCTCTTTTAAATTATTTTTTGTTTAGATCTGGAGTTTTTATTTTTCTAAGTTTTTCACATAAACTTAAAAGAATGTATTTTTCTCCTAAAAATCTAATCATTTTCCGCTTGAGTCTGTCGTTTTATAGTGTTTGAAATTTCAAAAAACTTATCTAAATATTGATTTTCATTAATGTTTAGGTCTGTTTTCTTGTGTAAAAATTTAACTTAAAACATAGACGCTGGAGGTTGATTTGTGGGTTTTGGGGTGTGGGTTAAAATACATTCTTTTGAATTGGTGTTGTGAATCATTTAGGTGTTAGCGTTAGCGTGTTCTTTTTGAGCTTGCGATTGGTAGGTTAAAGGGTTTGGCTTTGAGTTCAGAGAGGTTTTAATCTCTCTGGTAGGGTTTTAGGGGTTGTTGATTGACTGAAGTTAATCAGCGACTGTATACAAGTATATATATTTGTATACCTATATAGATACAGTAGATACTTGGATATACGAATACATACAGGTATCTACCTTAATTAAATCAGATCTTCTCTGATCATTTTTTCTAAAGTAGCTTGAACCATGTAAGAAGTAACTGCTCCAATTTTTGACTGATCTTTCGCTTCAGTGAGCTTATCATGTAAGAATATAGGAAACTTTTTAACACTGATTTGTATAACTCCATTTTGTTGAGTTAGAAATTCTAGTGATTCCTTTAGCTTGTCTGCTTTAATATTATCGTCTATCTTATTTGAGATAGAATCAATCAGCTGTATATTTAAGTTCTGAGCTTTTTCTAATTCTAATCTATGCTTTGTATTAGTTCTGTCTATTTCTTCTTTCATAGATTCTCTAAGAGCTTCTGAAGCCTTTAATCTTTCTTGCATTACTTCTACAGTTACTTTTTTAGTCTCTGTTAACCCTGCTTCTTCCATTGCTGATTCTATCTCTATATCTTCGTATGATTTATTCATAATTATTCTCCTCCTTCAAGTATTGTTAATACTTCATTTTGTAGTTCTTGAATTTCAGAAGCAGCTTTAGAAGCCTTCTTATATTCAACGACATTTTTCCCATAATTAAAAGATTTCTTATAGTCTATTCTTGTTCTAATAACTGAATCTAAAGTTTTGAAGTGCTCTGATTTATTTATAAAATCATTTAATCCTGTTAAATCTTTTGCTCTTGGATCTATTCTACTTAAAAGAACATAAGATTGAATATTCCCTTTTGTATGTTCACTTGTTTTCTTTAAAACTTTTTCATATTTCTTTAATCCTTGAAGCTCAACTTTTGAGTCTGATACTGGAGTAATTATCATAGTAGATAAAAGAGCACATACTCTATTAAGAGAACTGTCAAAACCACCACTATCAATAATGATAATTTTTGATCCGTGATCTTGAGTTAGATAAGCTTGTAAAGCTTTTCCTTCTTTAAATGTTTTAATATTTAAAGGTTTTAGTCCCTTATTTTTTCTTGTGTAGTTATTTAATGTAACTGTTTGCTGAATATCTAAGTCAACAACTTCTATTTCATAATCTGCTTCATTAGAAATTTGTATAGCCAGATTCCAAACTACTGTACTTTTTGACACTCCACCTTTTGAATGTTGAACCAAAATTACTTTTCGATTTTTCATAATATCTCTCTCCTCTTTTTGTTTATTTACCTTGTAATAAGTCTATTTTTCATTATAAAAGACAAGTGGGTATATTTGTATACCTAAATGTATTCTTTAACCTGAAAAAGAGTATAACTCTTAAACAAAACTTAATCTTGCTTTTTTCTAAAAACTTTCTAAATTTCGTATTTAGTAAGTGTTACACCTGTAAGATTTGTTATATAAACTATTCCAGAATATATATTGAACCAAAGTTTAGGATAGCCAGCTGGGAGGGCTGTCTTATCTTTTGATATTATCTCTTTAACTCTTTCTGAGTTAAAAGATCCTGATATAAAATCTGATTGAATCTGATCTCCGTTTGCATTGATTAGAATCACGACAGAACCGCCTTTTTGAAATATCCAGAAATTTCTGTACTTGAATATCTAAAATCAATATGATCATTTAAAGTATAAATCTTTACCCTCTTATCGTCTCTCTCAAGCTCCTCAACAGCTGTTACTAAGTAATTAGTACCAATGACAAAAGGAGAGTCTTCTTCAAGTGCTATGGGGCTTAGAATATTTCCTACTTCATAATTTTCAATCTTTCTTTTGATTTCAAATTTAAATAAAGTATCTTTGTTAATAACTAAATGCCCTTTGTCATTTTTATCTTCGATTAAATCATAAACTAAACATTCCAGTTTTTGAGTTTCTTTATTAATACAAACTTCACAGTCATAACCTAATTGAGCATTTAAATAAGCTGTAGAGCTTCCAAACCACCAAGACTCTGAATCACTCCACTCATAAATAAACGGTGCTATATCTCTTAGTATTTGATCTTCTGTTAATAATCTCATTTCTGTTCTCCTGTTACTGTTTCTATTTTTAAAGTTAAGTGAGTTGAAGTAATGTCAGCTTTTAGCTTTTTACATAAATTAATCCAATCCATTAAATTATTAAAGTCCTTTACCTGAAGCTCTATTGTCATTATGCTACCTCCTCATTTTCAAAATTATCTACAATTGAAGCACATGTTGTTTCAAACATAAACCATGTTAAAAAGTTTTGGTTCTGTTGTCCAATACAAAGAAAATCTTCATTATCAAATCTATCTCCGAATAAATCTTTAATACTTGTCGTTCCGTAACATTCCATTAGTTCAGATATTGCTTCGTTAATATCTTCTTTATGTCTCTGACAAAAATCAACTGTATCGCTATACCAAACTAGCTCTGAAACCATTCCAGAAACACAACCATGATTTGCTAAGTCATTAAAAAAATCTATAGGATTTTCGTACTCTTCAACATTATTAATAATTATCTCTTTAATCTCTTTCTCTAATTCCGTTGTAAATTCTAAGCTTTCTATGTGTTCTATTGTCATTATGTCTGCCTTTTTTTAATTTTGTTTTCTAGCTTGCTAAGTATTTAATTGTTTCTAATATAAATTCAAATAATAATTCCATATTATTACCTCCCTGTTTCTCTTGTAATAAGTCTTTAAGAATTTTTCTTTTGATTAGATTTTGAAGAGGTGTTTTTTCTTTCTCTTAATTAAATTTTTAAGAAAAAGATTTAGATCCTCTTTTTTGTCTAATTTCTTCCGCTTGAGTTTCTTGAGTATGTTTTTATGCTGTAGTTTTAATTAAAAATGCTTGGAGATTAATTGACTTTGTTAATTTATATGTCAGCTTTTTTATCATTTAAAATGAGAAGCTAAAAATATACGAAACTCATAAGGATTTAGATAATAATTGGATTGTCTTTTTCTGTTGAAAAAATTTGATTAAGAGAAATGTAGAGTCTTGTAAAGACGTGCTCTTGAAAGTTTTGTTGGTGCTCGTTTTTTTAAAATAAGCAAAAGAAATTAGTAGCTAAAAAGCTACTAAAACTTATATGAAAGTCCCACATTTATTGTGTGGTTACTCTGTGCTGTTCCTGAAATATATGTGGCTACAGGTGCTCCTTCAACTGTATATCCATAATTTGTGTAATGGTGTAAATAAGTGTAATTCGCTTGAAGATCTATTTTTTTGGTAATATTTATTACAAAACCAACTCCAAGTCCCATTTCAACAATACTTGTATCTTTATCATACTTCGCTTTAAAGCGTCCAGTTTCTCCACCTTCTCCTGTCACGTAGTTCACAACATTTACATTTGTATCTGTGTATAAAGTATCTCCTTTTACAGATTGTGAACCTAATCCAACTTTTGCTATATATTCAAATCTTACAGGGATTTTCCAAAAATAATATTTAGGAGTTTGTTGTCTGAAACCCATTCCTAAACCTATCTCATTGTGTTTGTTTTCGTCATATTTCCAAGCATATAAAAATACTTTAGAAACAATACCTTTTCTCCCATTCACTTGTTTTCCAAACTCTATTTCATGTCTAACAGAATCTCCACCAACTATATTTTCTAGTGGCTCTCCTAAACTCTTCTCTCCTTTTTCTACAAAAGATTTTCCTACGTTATATTGAATATAATTTGGATTGTCTGTAAAGAAATTTTTAGCTGATAAGCTTGATACACTCGTTAAAAGTGCTATTGCGATTAAAACCTTTTTCATTTTTTGTACCTCCAATTTTTTTATGAATAAGGTTTGTAACTCCTTATTATTTGTAGTAATAAGACTGAGATTTCATTTTAGAACATAATTTTCAAATAAACTCTTGCTGTCTCAAAATCATATTCAACCGTTTCGCTTGTCATGTTATAAGTCTTATATTCTGCTCCTATGCCAAAATGTTTAAATGGTGTGTATTCTAAACCACCACCAAAACCAAAACCAGCTGAATCTTGTGTGTAGTAACTTTGATAAATTCCAGATCCAAGTCCATAAACTGCTATATCTTTGAATTTGTAACCAAGTTTAATATCTCCCCCATAGTTATTAAAAGTCTCGTCTTGAATGTCTGCTTGTCCGTAATTTAAAGCAATTCCACCTAAAATTCCACTGTCCCAAACTTTTGTTGCACTCCACCCAATATCAAAACCATTTCCAGTTTCTTCTTGAATTGTTGATTGATTTGCCCCAATGTCTAAACTCTGATACAATTCTGAAGCTTGTGCTATTGTTAAAGTTGCTATTAATGCCAATATAATTTTTTTCATTTTGTTTTTTTCCTTTTAGTCTTCTACCGCAAAGCGGATATGAGCTCTGCGAATAGGATTTTTGAAGTTATAACCCCTAAATAAGGGGCTAAAATATTATCTCTGCCCATTTTTCGATTAATTTCTCAAATTTAATCCACTGCATAGCCAAGTTCCTTTTTCACTTCACTAAGTTTTTTTGGTGTAAAACTTGTATCTCTCTCTACTCCTAAGCCTCCAATATTTAAATCTTTTAGTTCTTGCATTGATACATAACCAAGTTCAGCTTCATGGATAATACAGAAGCCAAAGGCTAAATCTTCTCCGTCAAATTCTGTGAGATACCATGCAGCTTGTCCCATTGGAAAAAATAATTTAACTTGAACAATCGGATCAGCGATATCTTCATTTGAATATAAAGCTGGAAGATTTTCTAAATCTACTTTTGTTAATAATGCCATTGTATCTGCCTTTTAGTTTTATATTTTTGATAGTTAAAACCCTCAAGTAGAGGGCTAAAGGGGCTTAAAGTGGAAGAATTTCTAAAGAATCTTCGTTGAATACTCTGTAGTAAGTGATAATTTTCTCTTTTTTATTTGAGCCTTCAATGTCTTTTAGTTTACTTGAGAATAAAATAACTCCGTAATCGTCTTCAGATTTTGGGATTAAGTTTGCTTCTTCCATTGCTTTTTTAGTAAACCATTTATTAGAATTAAATCCTAACTCTTTTTTAGCCTCTCCTAATATTGCTTTATTTAGTCCTTTGTACTCTAAACCACTTGCAGAAATTTGTGTAGCACTTAATTTTGTACTAATTGTACTTTCAACTGCTTCTGTGTACATTTCGATAACTGATTTTTTATAGTGTCTTGTTGCCGCTGGTGTAGTGTTTTCTGGTGTGTTTGTATTTGTGTTCATGTCATTTCCTTGTGTTGTTGTGTTTTGAGCTACTGGAGCAACTGAAGTTGTGTTTGTGTTGTTTTGTGTATTTGCATTCATTTTCTGAATCCTTAATTTAAATTTTAATTTGTCTCTTGCTCTGTGAACTTTTTCTTGTTGAGCTTATTGTGAAGACCTTCTCTTCTTTTTGATTTTAAGAAGATTAATCTTTCGCCCTTTAAGAAATTTAAGAAGAAAAAAACTTTTTCCCGCTTTCACTCACCGCTTGACCTAAAATGTGTAGTGAATATTTTTGTTTAGATAAAACTTATAAGACGTAGGCGATAATTTTTATATCAACAAATTAATATTCAAGAATCTAATTTTTTGTCTAAGCAGGTCGTGTGTGTATGCGGAGATAATGGCTTTTTATAAATTTATTTAATTAGGGGCAAAGATTGATAAATCTTCTGTTAAAAAATCAAAACTCTCTTGCTCTTGGTTTTTTCTTTTCTTTTGTAGCGTCAGCGTTTTGTATTTCAACTGTAAGTTGCTGTGGAGTTTTAAAGAGGAGTGCTTCCTTTTTATTCTGATCTTGAAAGATTTGTTCTTTCTATTGGGAGTGTAAACTCCCACCTTTTAAGCTGCTATTGCTGCTATATAACTATATTCTGTGTCGTTTAAATTATATTTAGATTTGAATGACTCTTCCATTTTATGTATTTCTCTCTTTTCAGAAATGTTTTTAAAAGAATTTGAGAATTGAGCTAGTGTTTCACTATCAAAAACAAGTCCAAATTCGCCTTCAGAAGGATTTAAATCTATTTCTGGAGTATTGATATGAAATTCTTGTCTAAAAGCTTTGTATGCGTCAACTAGATCTTCCATATCTTCATGTTCTAATTCAAATATAGAATATATTAATGAAGATTTTAGATCATTTTTAAATTGTAATGTAAAGATATATTCTCTTTTGTTTGTAGGATTTTGTCTGAAGTTATTTATAATCATTTGATCATTAAATATTGACTGATTTGTGTAGTTTAGAAGTTTTTCTAAATCGTGTTTATCTTCTTTTGAAAGTTTGCTTGTAACTTTTGCTTTTCCGTCCCAATCTAACTCTGCTTTTAGAAATAATGTGTTCATGTTGTTTTCTCCACTTAGTCCTTTCACTAAGATTTATTAAATTTATATGTCATTTTATAATATTTTTTACTATTAATCTTTTTTAGGGTTTTAAGGATTTTGTGTTTTTGAATTGGTTTAATGGATCTAATGAAGTTGGTTGAATATGTTCCTGAGAATCATTTTAAGATAGTTTTAAGCTAAAAAGTAGAGAAAAGAAGGTCAATGGTTATCTTAACCTTAAATTTATCTTAATGAAGAGTTATGAGCTGTTTAGAATATGAGTAATTCTTTTGAATATTCTTTTTAGGACTACGTCCTCTTGAGCAAAGCTCAATTCACCTTCAGGGAGGAGGGAATGTTGTTGAGCTTTTCTTTTTGTATTGTTTCACTCTTTTGAACTTTTAATTGTCTGTAGAGTTTTTGTTTCAATAGAAATGAAGTGAAACGAAATTTCTCTTATTTAGCGTAGCGGTGAAAAGAGAACGGAGTGATCGTTTGGTTGAGAGTTATTATTGTTCTTTAAATTTATTAGAAGAGATTGTATTTAGATTTAATATTAGGTATTAATTGAGTTGAATTTTGATTTATTGCTCCTTTTAAAAAGCTTTTATAAAGAAATAAGCTTTTATTAAGCTTTTAGGACTCCCACAAGCCCCTAGGCTAAGTGTCTGTAGAGGACAAATGCGTCAAAGCCTCAACCCTTGGTGTCAAAGCCTCAACCCTTGGGCGTCAAATCCTCAACCCTTGGCGTCAAATCCTCAACCCCTAGTGTATATATTAAAAATATTTACACCTTAAAGCTTTTTAGCACTGCTTTTTTTTCACTATTTAAGAAAGGTTTAACATTAAAGAGACAAAAATAGTTTAATGACGCCTTTTATGTTATAATTCTTTCATATTACATAATATTAAATAAAAGAGAGGAAATTAAATGAAAACAGAAATTATAGAAAACTTAACAAATAGAGATATTATTAGACAGTCTCATGGATTAAATTTAGCAACATTCAACGTAAGTGCTTTGGCATTGGATCTTTTGTATTTATTATTAACAGAGATATCAACTGAAGATAAATGCTTATCTTTTAAAATACAATTTAAAGATTTAGAAAAGAAAATGGGGAAAAAAATAAATAGAATGGATTTAGAAAGGGCAGCAGAAGAGTTAAATGATACAAAGGTGAGGATAGTGACTGATAAAGTTAAGTTCTCTTCAAATTGGTGCTCTTCAGTATCATGGATAAGTGAGAGCAATTCAAAAACATTAAAATTAAATATTGATCCTGATTTAAAAGAACATTTAATGAATTTTTCAAAGGATAAGCCATTTAGTTTGTCTTACTTCAATATGGTTACTAAAGTTAAAAGTTCATATGGTAAAAGAATATATACCATTTTAAGTCAGTATAAGAAATCTGGAAGATTTATAATAGCTACAGAGAAGTTGAGTCAAATACTTAAAACTGAAAATAAATATTCTAAATATTCTGATTTTAAAAGAAGGGTTTTAGAGCCAGCACTTAAACAAATTAATAAAGAGACAGATATCTCTTTTAAATATGAAGAATTAAAAAAAGGTGGAAAGGTTGTGAATTTGAAATTTATCATAACTTCCAATAAAAAAGCTAAAGCTGTAAACCCTGTAGGAGCATTGGGAGATTGGTATGCTAATCAAAAGTCAGAAGAAGGGGTAATAGACGCTGAAGTTCTTTAATTAAAGATTAATAGAGCCTTCAAATGAGGTTTCTATTTAGTTTTTAAAGCTAAAAAAAATAAAATTAAATCCGTGAGAAATTTGAAAGGAGCTTGCGGTGGAGAAATGGAATGAAATCGTATGTGTATGTATTAGTATTAAAAGATCATAGTATGTTAAAAATAGGTAAAGCTGATAATGTATATAGTAGAATGACTATGCTTGAGAAGCTCTGGGGAGAGTTTGATTTAGAAAAGTCATTTGTGTATGAATGCAAAAATGAGTATGTAAATAAATTAGAAAGACTCTTTCATGCTGCTTTATACGATTTTAATATTGAAAATTTAGAAGATAAAGACGGTTACACAGAGTTTTTTGCTATGGAAAGTATTAGCTTTATTAAGGGCATAGCTGAAGTTTTAATGAAAACTAAAAGAGATATTGTTAAAAAGTCGCTAAAAGAGATTTTACCTAATGTTAAAGAAGTAAAAAGAAATCAACCGTACAAGTTAATTAATACAAAGTTTAAAATGAGTGCATTAACATTAGATATGTTTTATTTACTATTAACGGAAGTAACAAATAAAGATATGAGATATTGTAATTTTTCACATAGAGATTTAGAAATAAGGCTTGGGAAGCAAATAAATAGAAATTGTATTAATATTGCATTAGAAGAATTAAAAGTAACAAATATAGAAATAAAAAGAGAAAAGAAAGAGCCTATTTACTTAAATGTATGTGCTTCTTCAAAAGAGACGGAAAAAGGTTTTTATAATCTTGAGATATCTTCAGAGTTAAAAACATATATATTATCAACAGACGATACATTTTTATTATCATTAACAGATTTTAATCAGCTTAAGAAAATTAGTAGTTCTTATGGAAAGAGGATTTATTCTCTTTTGAAGCAGCATGAAAATAAGAAAAACAAAGGTTGGTATAAGGTGAGTGTAGCAGAGTTGAAGGATATGCTGGAGGTTAGTATTAAGTACCAAAAATATTCTGACTTTAAGAAGAGAGTTTTAAATACGGCATTAAAGCATATAAATGAAAGCACTAATATGACTGTAGATATGGTCGAACTTAAAAAAGGAAAATTTGTTACTTCATTAAGTTTCACATTTAGAAGCTTGAAAGAAAAAAAGAGAACTGTAAAAAACATTTATCAAAAATAAACCTAAATAGTACAAACCCCCAATTTTAAAAGAGAGCGAAAGCTCTCCCCTCTAAGAAAAGAAATCTCAATACTATTACTACTCAGAGCAAAGCTCAGGAGGAAATATCAAATGAAAAAAATTATATTAGGCTGTTTAGTTGCAGCAAGTTTAGCAAATGCTGGTTATATCAATATGAAAGGTGAAGATATCGCACTAAAAAATTTAGAATATGTTTATACAGAAGCTTTAAATGTTTGTGAAAAATCGGAATTAATCTTTTCTACTTCAAAACAAGAAATTAGAAAAAATATTGCTCATATTAATACTTTGGCTATGAATCACAATGTCTATATTGTAGAAGTTTCACCAAAAATTGTTTATGGTTTTTTTAATAACAAGCAAACTTGTGAAGGTTTCAAAGCTAGTTATCTAAAACAAAAAGCAGCTAAGAAATAAAATATCAGACTTATTACTACTAAGACACTCTCATAAAGTGTTATTAAAATCTCGGAGGATATTAATGAAAAAAATTATATTAAGCTGTTTTGTTGCAGCAAGTTTAGCAAGTGTTGTTAGTGCTGATAAAGACTTTCACTTGAATGTTGGTCAAACTGATTTTATTGATAAATCAAATATGACTTATGGTCTTGGTTTTGGTTGGGGTACTTCTAATAAGAACTTTACTTATCTCGGTTTAGACGCAGACGTTGATTATATTGACATGCCGACTACTGATATAGTTAGAATTACAGGTATAGCAAAACTTGGCTATAGATTTGAAATGCCAAAAGGTTTTGGTGATTCAATTACTCCATATGGTCTAGCTGGTGCTGTTGGTGAAAAATACGAAAATGATTCTTCAATTAGTTTTGTGTATGGAGCTGGCGTTAACTATAAGCTCAATGAAGCTTTTGGTCTAGCTGTTAACTACAAAATGGCGAAAATGGATTATGACGGTTTAGACGTTGACGAAACAACTACTATGGCAGTAATAAGTTATTATTACTAATCTCAATTTGCACTTTTTAGTGCAGATTCCCCCTAAAAACCTCATATAAATCAATTTTCCTTCTTATTACGTTTTAGTGTGTTTATCACATTAAAAATAAAAGTTCCGTGAAATATCGGAGGAGGATTATCAAAATGAACTTATTAAACTTATTTAACAACTGGCTAACTCAAATTCAATCAGAATTAGATAAACGTCGTACTGAAGATAAAAGATCTGAAGTAACAATTAACACAGGCGAAGAGCCTTTTTTAAATGCTAAATCAGAAGATTTAGAAGTTGTTTATTTAACAGAAGAAGAACTATTAACTTTAGAAACTAATATTACTGATTTCACTGAAGCAGAAATTATCAAGGAAAATTACAACTCTTAATAGATAGTAAATTTCGTTGCTACTACAGGTAAAAAATAAGAGAGGTAAAAAACTATGAAAATGATATTACAAACGATAGATCATAAAGAATTTTATTTCATTATCAGAGACGATAATGACAAAATTTTGTTTTATGAAAAAGCTGCTGAAGGTTTTAATAATTTAGGAAAGAGGGCTGAAGAAATTTTAGACTGTAGAATTAAACAAGGTGATACGAAATTTACGCAGCATGAGTTGACAATTCTTTTTGAGAAGTGTTGACATGAAAGTTGTAGATACTGACACAGGGTTTATTTTTTCTGGAAATGTTAAGAGTGTTGATCATTCAAAATTAATTAAAGAATGTTTAATTAGCAAATCTGGTTATAGATTTCTAGTTTTTAAATTTGATTCTATATCTGTAACAAGTAGAGTTTTATCTATATTAACAAGTTATCAAAAGGAACATAAGAATTTAAAAATTGTGATTGATTCACAGTCTTTATACGAATTGTTCTTAGATTTAAATTTAGTCAAATGTTTGAATGTTAGGAAAGTAAATAAGAAACACTAAAAAAATTAAAAGCTGGAGGTAAGAAAAATGAAAAGAAAATTAGAGGCTCATTTAAGATATTTAGAATTAGATAATCATATCTTTATTGATCAAAGAGCTGGTGCAGAGTTAAGTATGTTAATGGAGTGTAGTTTGTCTACCTTCTATTTAAATTTATTGAGATTACAAAAAGATAAAACTTTAACAAAGGTAAGGCAAAACGTTTATAGATTGGAGGTTGCATAGTGATATGAAAATTTTAATTGAAGATACAGATCTAATGGAGATTAGTTCTATTTTTACTTATAAACTTCAAGCTGAAGTAGCTGAAATTTTAGAGAAACATAATTTGACAGATAATTTAATAGACTTTTTTAAATCTGAAACGCATTATCACACTAATAGAGTTCAGGTTATATCTCTTCATTTAGCTAAACATTTGGGTTTAACAGACGAAGAGTGTCGAATTGTTTGTGAGATAGCTCCATTTCATGATATTGGTAAATTATTAACTCCACCAGAAATTTTAAATAAGGAAGGGAGGCTTACTGATAAAGAATTTAAGATTATTAAAGCACATACTAGTATAGGTTTTAATATTCTCAAAAACTCTGGAAATGAAACATTAGAACTAGCTGCTATGGTGGCTCATGAGCACCATGAGCGTTGGAATGGCAAAGGTTATCCGAATGGGTTGAAAGGTAAGGAAATTCATATATATTCAAGAATAGTCACTGTAGCTGACGTTTTTGATAGTTTGATTTCGCCTCGTTGTTATAAAGAAATTTGGACTGCTAATAAAGTTAAATCATTGTTTAAATCTGAAGAGGGAGAACAATTTGATCCAGAAATTGTTGATATTCTTTTAGAGAATTTTCAAGAATTTACTGATTTACATGACAAAATTTATTGTTGTATTTAAATGAATGTAGCTTACTTTTTGTTTGACAGCTTGTGGTTTCTAATGATCTCTAATGACAACGGAATTAAATATTTTTCTATTGTAGAAGAGTGTTTAGATTTAGAGGTTGAAGTTAGTAAGATTTTAGGATTGAGTGTTCTTTTGAATTTAACTTCAGAAGAAGAATTTAGAAAAGAATATATATTGGAGGTGAGAAAATGAATAATAGAATGGAAATGTGGCAAAGGGAAAGGGAGTTAAAAGAGGCTAAAAAAGCCTCTGAAAGTAGAATATGGTTAGCTGAATATATGAATAGAAATTTTAATTCTAATATAGATATTGAAAAAGTTAGGTGAAAGATAACAGGTTGGATCTATTTTTTAAAACTCAGCCTTATTACTAATTATAAAGGTTGAATATATGATAGATAAAACAAAATTGGATAAGAGGCTTTTGGGAGAAGCGCCTCTTTTATATTTAGAATAATAAGAGAAACATGCCTCGTAAACAACTTTCTCTATAAATAACGAACTATAAGTCTTTAGACCTGAGAAACCTGTTGCTTATACGTAGTGTTTGTATTATTTAATCTTTTTAGATTGCCCCCATTTCAAAAATCAATTAAAGAGGAATACATTATGAAAATAAAAAAGGTTGAAATATTTTTATTAATATTTACATTAGTTTCAGTAACTTTTATTTTTGTTGTTTTTGGAGATAAGCGTTGTGTTTCAGAAAAGGGACATTTAGTTAAAAGAGGAGAATTCGTTATTACTGAAGATAGTTTAATAAGAGTTTCAAGAGTAGACAAAGATTTTTTTGTCTTAGAAATAAAAAGGGGAGGTAAATAGTTATGAAAATTAATAAAGGTTTTTCAATGCTTGAAATGTTATTTGTAATGGCAGTTATGGCTGGCTTAGCTTCTGTTGGTATTCCGACTTTAGCTTCTCAAAATGCGGCTGAATTATCTGAAGCAAATAAAGCTGATATGTTAGCTTTCATTAAACAGAATGATAAAGTTGTTGAAATAGAAGGCTCTGCACCTATTTTTGAATTCTCTGCTAGTTCTACTAATAAAACTCATGTTGAAACAGCTAACTCAATAGATTATAAATACACCTTATCTTGGGAAACATTTACATTACAGAGTGTTCAAATTAAAAATGGAGCAACAGGTGAATACACTAGTTTTGGTTTAATTATAAACACTGGAGCAACAAATCCATATCATGGTTGTTATGTTTATAATTCAGAATCTGATTCTAAACCTTTAATGTCAGACGATTGTACTCCAGACTCTTTAGGTTGGGATTATAAAGACACTTACTAGCCTCTTTAAACTCCGTATTCAACGGGGTTTGTTAACAAATTTCAATACTTCCTTTTTTAATCTTCTTTTTTAAAATCTCAGTAATATTACTATATAAATGAGTGTTAAAACTCATAATAAAATAAGAGGTAAATAAACATGAAAAAAATCAAGACAGGGTTCTCAATGGTAGAACTATTATTCGTAATGGCAGTTATGGCTGGTTTAGCTGCGATAGCTATTCCAAATTTAGCTAGTAGCGGAGATTCAGCGAGATTTACTAGTATGAAAAGTGATACATTAAATCTAATAGCGGTTGTAGAGGCTGAAAAGTTACTTAATAATGGTGTTGTGACTGATCCAGAAGAGACTTTAGGCAATGGAGATATATATGGTACTACAAAGTTAAAGTTAACTAATGAAAATAGATTTAGGTTATCTGTAAATAACGATTGTTTAAATGGTTATGATATTCATTTGTGGTCTACTGGATTTGTTGGATATGACATTAATTATGATTCTTGCATAGATTCTTCAATTAGAGCTACTACACCGAATTCTTAGCACTCTTTAAACTCCGTGCTCAACGGGGTTTGTTAATGAATTTTAATATTTCTTTTTTTTAGGCGTTTTTTTTTAAATTTCGTTGCTATTACTATACTGTAGCAACAAGGAAGTTGCAAAAAAAATAAAACTAGAGTTGTAATGACTCTCAATTTACTTCGGAGGTAAATAAATATGAAAAAAATTAAAACAGGGTTCTCAATGGTAGAACTATTATTCGTAATGGCTGTAATGGCTGCATTAGCTGCAATCGCAATCCCAAACCTTTCAGGTGGTCAAGACGCTGCAACAGCAACAGCACTAAAAAGTGACGCAAAGAACTTTATTAACACAGTGAATGCTGAAAAGCTGTTAAATGACGGTTCAGTAATTATAACTGCTAGTATAGCGGACGGAGACACTTATGGTTCTCATGCAGTTCACTTTACAGACGCAACTACTACTATTGCTATGGCAGACGAATCTGGAACATGTACAGAGGGTTATTCTATTAAGGTTGAAAATTCAGCTTTTACAACAAAAGACGTAACTTACAATTCTTGTACTGATTCTGCACCGAAGCTTGTAGCTGGTACATAGGCATTTTTAAATCCCTTTTCAGGGGTTTAATTTAATTAAGTTTTTAATGAAAGATTTTATTAAATTAAATGTTCGGAGGTAGTCGATAATGAAAAAGAAAAAAGGTTTCTCAATGGTTGAATTGTTATTTGTTATGGCAGTTATGGCTGCTTTAGCTGCTATAGCAATTCCGCAAATGCAAGCGAGCGAAGAAGCAGCAGTATTAACTAGTATGGACGCTGATATTCATAATGCAAGAATAGCTTACGAAGCAGCAAAAATATTAGCAAAAGAATAAGGAGGAAAAACTTATGAAAAAAATTATATTAATAGGGTTAATTGCATTAAGTCCGCTAATGGCTTTTACAGATAGAGCAACAGCAACAGTGTCTGATACAGGAGAGGGTTTAGTTTCTTCAATTAGCATTGGTGGTAAATCGTTTAAATATGCTTCTTCAAGAGGTAATAGTGCTGAAATTGAAGAATTTTATTGTGATAATGGTGACGAAGGTTATTCAGTAAAACTTTCAAATGGATCTACAATAGCAACAAAAACTTACAATAGCTGCACAGGTGAAACTACAATCAGTAGATATCAAAAACCAGTTACGGCACAAGATACGGCTAATGCGTTTAAAGCAAGTATGTTAGCGTTTGAAGCTGAACATGGAGATTGGATAGCTGCTTCTGAACAGCCTAGATATAATAAAAATGAAGATCAATTTTCAGCTGCTAATATGGGAGCTTATTTAAGGGGTTGGAGTAAAGCCGCAGACGGCACTTGGAGTTCAATGAATGTAAGAACTGACGGTGAGGACGGTAGAGTTGGAGCTGGATTATTAATTAGAGATACTGACGGTGACGGTAAAAATGATTATACATATGGTGCTTGGACAGGAGCAGATTCTAAATATCACTATTTACCAGATCTTTTAGCGGACTTTGAAATTGCAGAAGGTTTCACAGGTGAAATAACAATACAAGACGGAGTGTATGGAATCAATCTATATAAGGATTCTGATAGAATTGAAGGATCTGATTCAGACGATATAGCAGATAATTATTCAAAAAGAGATAGTAGATATCAATTGAATGATTCAAATAGAGGCGAAGGTGTTGAGCTAGAAACTTACTAAACCCCTTAAAATATCTCTCTTTTCAGAGGGATATAAAACTTACTACATTTCTTTTTAAATCTTCTTTTTTAAACCCCTTTTTTTAAAACTCAGTCTTATTACTAATTAACGAGTTGTAATGACTCAAAAATCTAATATATAGGAGGTGATTATTATGCCAATTAAAAACTGGTTAACGCTTGGTGTTCCAGCAGTTGTTGTTTTTATGTCTCTTATTGCAATGACTAGACAAGACGTTTCTGATAAAAAACAAGATTATGAAATTGTAACTATTCAAAAACATGGAGCAGAGTTTAATGAAGAGTTTGCTGTAGAAAAAATGATACATGCTGATTCAAAAGAAGAACGTGAATTTTTTGAAAAGAAAGCTGATCAGTATGGAACTGAGGTAGCTGCAATTGAATTTAAAAGAGAAGCTGCTGAAGAAAAAGCCAGAGTAGCTGCTTTGAAAGCTGAACAAGAATTAGCTGAAATGGGTCAAGATTTAGCTGAAATGGGTCAAGATCTTGAAAATTCAACAGAGGAAGAATTCGATAAGGAATTCGATTTTTAATCATGACTGATTTAAGTGTTGAAATCGAAGATTGGCTAGACGAAAGAATAGCCGAACTTTTAGGAGGTGCAAAGTAATGTTAACAGTAGGATTAATTATAGGCGGTATTACTGCTATAAGTTATATTTTTGGAGGATAACAAAATGTATGATAATGAATATAAATCAGAAGCTGTAGAGGTTTCAGTAAAGAAAGTAAAGTCAAAAGTTGAGAAACTTGAAGATAAGGTTGAAGCTTTAAAGCTTAAAAGAGAAGGTGTTTTATCAAAAAGAAAAGAAGAGGATAAAGTTTATAATGATCAATTAGGATCTTTAGAATCTGAATTAGAAGTTGAGGAAGATAAGGCGTTATTAGTCGCTATTAAAAAAGCTAAAAAAGAAGGTAAAGATTTAAGTGTTTTAGGGTTTTAAGCTCTAAGATACAGGAGGATTAATTATGAAATATTTATTACTGGTTTTAATATCTATAAATGTATTTGCGTTAGATTTGACATATGATACAGATAGAGGTACTGACACAACAATTGGAGAAAGTAATTCTAAGTCAAAAGATTTAAGCATTGATAATACTAAAAAGAGTGAAAACTCAACAACTAAAAGTAGTGATAAGTCTTTTACAAAATCTAAAAGAGTTGATTATGACGGTAAGGTAAGAGCAGTAGCTTATTTAGCTGGTTTAGAAAAGGCTGGAGTAAGTCCGTTTAAGGAGTGTCGATTATTGACTAAGCCTCATAGAGTTGAAGCTTTTGATTTGAGTTGTAAAATGGGTGGATATGGAAATTCAAATAATCTTTGTTCTTATTTAAAAGAACAAGCTAGTAATTATGCTCTTATTTCTGAAGTTGTCGAAAGTGAAATAGAAGAGGATATTAAAGGTTATGCCAATTGTGGTGTTTTGTATGGCGGAATTATTGCTCAGTATTTAAAAACTGGTGTGTTAGACGTAGAAATAAAAGATCAAAAAATTAAATCAGAAATGAGTAATGTGACAGAAGAGATATTTGGTTCTGAATGTAATTTAGCTGATAAAACAACTGTAATTATGTGTGATTCAGTAACTTTAGATATATCAAGAACATTAAGATTAACAGCAAATAGTGTTGAAATTTTTGGTGGAAATGAGTATTTTGGGTACAAACTAAATCTATCAAAAGATAAAAGTTTTAAAAAATCTTTAGCAAAATCTTTTGTTAAATCTAAAGCTAGATCTGATTCAAATAAAATAGCTAAAAGTTTAAAAATTGACGAAGGTAATACTTATAAATTAAGTAGAAAAGCTGCTGCTAACATGTCTGTTGGTAAATTCGTTAAAGAATAGTTCTTTTTAGAGCTATTTACCCTCTTTTTTAAATTTCAAGCCTATTACTACATATAAGCAGCTAGAAATAGCTGTAAAAATAAACTAAAATCCTGAAATATGGTGGAGAAAATTATGAAAAAAATTATAGTAGGTTGTTTAATCGCTGTTGGTTTGGTTACTGGTGCTGGTGCAATGGACAATAGAGATAGAGATTTTGATAGACATTATTTAGAACTTAAAGCAGCACAAGGTGTTATGGAGTCAATAAATGAAAAATGTAATGGTTTTGATACGAGTATAAGTGTTGGAGCTTCTACCATGAAGTTGAACTTAACTTCTTTACTTGTTGAATTTCCACATTTTTATAAGCAAATTCAATTAAATTATAACGATAAAAAAGCTGTTAAAATATTCTTTGCAAGACCAACTATTAGTGATTTAGATTTTCTGAAATCTATTTACTCAAAAAGAATGTTTAAAGAAGAGGGGTATGCACTAAATGGAACCTTGTATTATATTTTTATCAAAACTAAAAAAGCAACTATATTTAACAAGCCTTCTAAATTAATTACTGATATTGCTTGCTATAATAATATGAGTGCTAATAAATATTATGGACATAATGGAAGAGAATATGTAGAAGTTCTTTTCTCTATCTCTATTGGTAATTTTGATAGAGCTATTGAAATAATTAGAGAAAGTAAAGTTGTGAAAAAAACTATTCCTGTGCTACCTTGGACAAAGGGAATTGTAGATAAATATAACCTTTAACTCCTTCTCTGGAGTATTCACCTCTTTTTTAAATCTCAATCTTATTACTACATATAAGCAGCTAGAAATAGCTGTATAAATAAACTAAAATCCTCTTATACGAGGTGGAGAAAATTATGAAAAAAATTATAGTAGGTTGTTTGATAGCCTTTGGTTTGGTTATTGGTGCTGGTGCTAGTGAAATGAACGTTACAGATAACTATTTTTATTATGCTGGAGTAGAAGACTGTGTAAATATAACTACTTTCAATGGTATGTCTACTGTTACTGATAAAGAAACAATAGAAGTTTTAAGTAGTATCGGTTTGAAAAAAACTAAAGAAAAATGTTTGACTTTAGCTAAATCAAAAAAGTTTAAAATAAGATCTCATGCAAAATTAAATCCAGAAATAATGGCTATTGATAATGATATGTTCTCTTTCGCATATGTGCAAGGTAGAAATCAATGTATGAATACTGAAAGATTTAATATCAAAGATCGTTTTGCATTTAAATTTAATTCAGCTTTAAAAGATTTTGTGAGTGTTAAGAAATATGGTAAATCTTTAGTTGTATTAACTAATAGTACAGGTGGTGTATTTGTTTTTGCTAAAACTATAGAAGCTTGTGAAGTTTATAAAAATGCTTTGAGTGAATAGTTATGAAATATTTACTATTAATCACTTTACTTTTTACATTTGGTTTTTCTGCTGAACTAAGCAGAGAAGATATTGTTATGAATATTGATAAATCTGTTAAAATTCAATTTGAAGCAGCTTATCCAGAAGGGGTTCAAAATATATTATATTCTAGTGATAAGAAATATCTTATGAAAAGAATAGCTTGGCTTGCTGCTGATAAATCTAAAGTAGAAACTATTGAGAAATATGCTGGTAAGTCTCTTAAAATGTCAATGTCAAATAAATATTCTGGAGTTGAAATAACTTCTCAAAGTTTTTCTACGAATTATAATGTTTTAGTTGTATATTTGCTTAAACATAATGAATTAGAATCATTAACGAGTTTAGTATATATTTTATCTTCTTTAGATTCTGGAGATAACAAATATGAAAACTTTATTAAAGTTATTGAAGGTGGTCAAGTTGATAATGGGGACTTTATACTTTCGTTATTAAGTTCTAAAAAAATCAATGATAAAAAGATTCAAAGATTTATATTTGACATGAGCATGGGGGATTTTCAAAGCATTAGAAAAACTCTTAGAAAACAGAATTTAGATCTTATTTATCTTCAAGCATTAAAGGAAAGCTTGAATTAATTTTCAACTTTCTTTAACTTATAGTTAAATTTATTATCTTATAACCCTGATTCTAAATAAAATTAATAAAAATAGTATAATAGAGACATAAAAGAGGAAACTCTTAAAACTAAAATCTTAGTTAAAGGACTAAGTGGAGAATTTATTATGTTTAATTCAACTCAAAGATCTTACTCAAAACCAGCTTTAAATATTTATGCCTTTATGGCACTTTTTGGTATCTTCATGGCTAGGTTTACTAAATTTGATCAGTGGTTTATTTATGGATTTGATTTCTTTCCAAAAGGCTATATTCAAGGTTTCTCTGGATCAACTCACTTTTTATCTACCTTTTTAGTTTATTTTATATTGTCTTTATTGATTATATTTATGTTTAGAAGTGGTTTTATCTCTATCTATCAAAATATTCAAAGAAAAAGAATGATTAATTCTTATGCTAAACAATCTTTAAAATGGTATCAAAAGATTCCAGTAATGTCTTCTTTTATGAATTGGTATATATTAGGTTTTAAAATCTGGATTTCAAATACTCCTCAAAAAGGTTATAACTTCGGTTATTTTATCTTTTTTAATTTTGCTCTTGCTTCTTTCGATTTCCTTCTAATTTCAATCTTCTAAAATCCCTTCTTCTAGGGGTTAATTACAAATTTACAAATTCTTTTACAAATCTTACTATCTTTTAATTTTTCTGATTTTTCAGTCTTATTACTATACTGAAACAACAAATTAGTTGTTATAAAACTTGAGCAAAGAGCTCGGAGAGATAATTATGAATAAATTTATTTTAGGAAGTTTAATTACTTTTGGTTTAGTTACAGGTGTTAATGCAATGGATAATAATATTCAAGCAGAATTACAAACTGGTGTTAAAAATGGTAATGGAGTTATGATTGCTAAAGGTTCTTTTATTGATTCAGCTGATTTAGGTGGAACATTTATACCTTATTATGCTTCTTTAGAAGTAGCTACAGACGGTCAATTTGAAGTAGAGGTTGATACTGTTGTTGACGTGCTAGACGTATGGGATTATGGTGTAGTGGCTCTTACAGGTGGTGTTGGTATTGAAGGTATTAATAGAATTGGAAAAACTTATACTTCTACCGAAGAGGTGGCAATTGGTGGAGATCCGACTGATACAAAATTAGTTGAAACTCAAGTTGATCAAGACGATTCAAAGGTAGCAAATTTCTATGGTCAAATTGGTTTATCTGCAACTTTTGGAGATAGAACAATGCCAACTTATTCTAAATCTGTTTGGATAGAAACTTTTACTTATGCAAAACTTGGTAATGAATCAGCAGCGGCTGGTGTAGATCTAAGAATTCCGTTTGACGACAAATGGTCTTTAGTTGCTAATGGTGAGTATAGAGTGCTACATGATACAAAAGGTGGTTCATTTGAGAGATTTAGTTCAACTGTAACAGCTGGACTTAATTATAGATTTTAGGAGGTAAATAATTATGAAGAAAATTTTAATAGGGGGCTTAATCGCTCTCGGTTTAGTAACAGGTGCTGGTGCGAATGACAGTTTTTTAAATGAAGATTTAATTAAAGATATGGAAGTTTCTTTAGGTACTGGTGCTGTTAATGATAAAGGTGTTGCAATTTTAGGTATTGCCTCTTACGGAACTACTCCTATCTTTTTACGATCTTATAAAGTATCTGGAGAAATTACTACAGACGCTCAAGTTAAAGGTGAGTTATTAGTTAATGTTGATTCTCTGCATACCTTCGGAACGTCTAATAGAGGTGGAGCGATATGGTTAGACGCTGGTGTTGGTTTTGAAATTTTCAATAAGAGTGGTAATGGTCAATCATGTTCAGGTGATCTAATTTCTGACGGTAATGGTGGTATGGTTTGTACTGATAGGCTTTTAGATAATAAAGACGAAAAAGAGTTTAATGGTTATGGTAAATTTGGTATTTCTGGAATGGCTCATGAAGGTGAAATGGGTATGCAAGTGAGTCTTTATGGTAAAGTTGGTAATGCTGCAAATGGTGTTGGAACAGAGATAGTTGGATATGTAAACTCTAAAATTTCTTTATCTTTAAATTATGAATGTAAATTCTTAAATGATACAGATAATGGTAAATTTGATTCAAAAACAAATACTATTACTGCTAAGTTAAATTATAGATTCTAAATCTATTCTAAATATTGCACTTTGTGTGCAATAACCCTCTAAAACAAAAACTCAATCTTATTACTCTATAAGGAGTTAAAATCGGAATTAAATTATTTACAATTGTTGTTAAAGTGAAACCTTTTTAGGCTTATTCTCCATTTTGGAAAAAATAAATTAAAAAAGAGGTGTAACTATGGCTGCTTCCGCTGCAACAATATCAGGTGCTACTGCAAAAAACTATCATTATGAAAAAAACGATCCTATTACAAATACTGAAGGTACTGAAAATCTTGTTTGGGGTGGTAAACTTGCTGAAGAACTTGGCTATACAGGTTCTGTAAATCAAGAAGATTTTGAGAATGTAATTGATCAAAAGGATAAAGACGGAAATCCATTAAGAACTCATGTCAAAAATGACGATACAAAAGTTGACGTATTAGATATTGTATTTAGTGCTCCTAAATCTTTTTCAATCATGGCATTAACTGAAGCTCAAGGCATTCAAGGTGTTGATAAAGAAAAGATAGAAGAATTACAAAACAATCTTATAGAACTTCATAAAGAAGCTTCTCAAAAGGCTATGGATCACATTGAAGATACAATGTCTAATTATGCTAAATCAAATGTGGATAGCGACGGTGTAAGATCTAGAAGTATAGAAACTAGTGGAAACTTGCTATACGCTTCTGCCTTGCACTCTGGAACAAGAGCTGAAGAAATGACTGACATGTCTTTACATACTCATAAAATAGTTATAAATGCTACTAAAACAGAAGACGGCACTTTAAAAGCTTTAGATATGTCTCAAATGATTCAAACATATAAAAATGGTGCTAATGATATTTATATGACTGAATTAGCTAAAGGTGCTGTTGAATTAGGTTTACAAATTGAACAAAAAGGTAATGGTGTTAATTTTGATATTGTTATGGATCAGCAAGCAATAGACACTTTTAGTAGTAGACAGCTAGAAATTGCTGAAGTTTCAATGAATATTATTCTAAAAAAAGACGACACAAATACAGAGGCTGACTTAAGAAATGCAATAGAAACTACTTATACAGAAATGACTGGAAAAATTCCAAATGAAGACACTACTAATACAGATATGATCAAAGCTAGTATTAGCGGTGGAAAATATAAAGAATTTGCTACAGGTGTAGCTGAAGAAATGGGAGTTAAATTCGATTTTAGAGATAAGGTTCATGCTCAACATAGCTTTAAGGCTGACAAAAAAGACGTTACAAAAGAAACAGTACAAAATCACTGGAATGAAAAAATGCAAAATGATACGAGATACAGTTCTGTAGATCAATTAATTCATGAAGCTCAAGGTGAAACTCACTTTTCTTATGATTCTGCAAGAGAAGTTTTAGAAAAAGCTGTAGAGTTAGGTGTTAAAAATGAATATGTTATTACAGAGAAAGAACTTCTTAAATTGGCTACCTCAAATTCGTTAGGTCAATTCAGTTATGGAGAATTAAAAGCTGAGTTAGACAGTGTTAGTAAAATTGGACAAAAAGAAGATTTAGATCTTAAACTTATGGGTGTTAATCAAAAGGGTGAAAAAGTTTTTAGTAATAAAGGTTCACATGAAGAAGAAAAAGAGTTAAAAGAACTTATTAAAGATTTAGTTGAGTCTGGAGATAAATCAGAGTTCTCTGGAGTTATGACTAAAGATCAAGCAATAGCTGGAGTTGAAGCTTTTGAAGCTAAATACTTTAAACTTACAGGCGGTCAAAAAGACGCTGCAATGAGTATTCTTTCTGGGAATGCACAATTAAATGTGGTTGAAGGTTTTGCTGGATCTGGAAAAACTACAATGTTTAAAGCTGTAACATTTGCTTTAGAACACAATAATAATGATATCAATGCTCTAATATCTTCTTTTACTAATAAAGCTGTTCAAGGAGCTATAAATGAGACTAGATTAGATTCTGGAAAGGCTTTAGAAGGTAAAACATTGGCTTCTATGACTAATGAAATGAGTAAATCATTGGGTGAAGACTCAAAAGAAATTATTAAAGATTTAAATGATTATAAAAAAGAACTTGAAGCTCAAGGTGATACAAAATCTTTAGCGATTGTTGAACAACAAATAGAAACAGTTAAAGATAAGGGTATTGAATCAAAAGCTAAGTCTAAGGTTGATCAAGTCTCAAAAGCTGTTTCAACTAAGTTATCTGAAATAAAATCAAAAGCTGTTGCAATCGCTAAAAATCAAGAAAAAGCTTCTGAGATAAAAGATCCGAGAAGTACAAGACAAATTGCTGAAGACAGTGCTTTATTAGCAAATACTCTAAAAAGTAATAATGCTAAATTTGAATCAAAAAACGATACAACTAAAGCTAAGTTTCAAGCAATTAGAAAAGAAGCGAAAATAGCTGATCTTGAAAGAACTATAGCACTAGGTAAATCTGGAACTAATATGTCTAATCTTAGAAATTATAAAACTAGAGATACAGCGTCATTGATTGGTAATTCTATTGCAGCAGTAGGTGATAAGGTTATAATGGAAGGTTTAGCGGCTAAAGCAAAATTTGAGTTAGAGCAAATTAAAAATGGAAAGGTTAATTTTAAGTTAAATAAAGAGTCTGAAAAGAAAATATCTAAAGCTGAAAAAGCTGAATTAACTCAAAATAAAATTGATAAACAAAGATCTAATCAAAATGCTATTAAAACATTAAATCCGAATTCTTCTTTGAATTATGGTCTTAAAAGAAGTGATCTTAATTTAGTTAAAAAATTTAAAGATAATCAAGCTAAATTAAAAAGAGGTACAGAAGCTCAACTTTATATTCAAAATGGTGCTAAAGCCTTTGAAACTAGTGCTGTTAAGGTATCAGAATCTAAGAAATTTGATACAAAAACAGGAAAGGGTTTACACGGTAAAAACTTAGGAATTCAACATTCTACTGCAAACAGAAATGGGAGAACTACAACTGTTACGTCTGGCGAATTTAAAGGTGCTGTAAAAAAAGAAGCTTGGGGCGACGGTATATATAAAAATGAAATTACATTTAGAGACGGTAGTAATTTTAAAACAGAAATAAGAAATAGAGGTGTAGAAATTGATAGAAGCAATATACAATCTCACATAGCTACTTCAGCATTAAACTTTATTTACAATGGTCAAACTGTTGAAACTGTAAATAGCAAAGGTGAACATTCTATAACTCATTCAAATTCTATAGTGGGATTAAGATTTGATCAGACAAGTCAAGTTGATCAAAAAGGAAATATAGCAGAAATGAAAGGTATCTCTGTTCTTGGGTTATCAACTCAAAAAGCAGAGGTTGACATTAAATTAAAAGGTGGAAATACTCTTAATATTCAAAAAAGCAGACTTGCTGTATTTGGCTTTGGTAAAGTAAGGAGAATTGATACTGTTAAAGATAAAAGTGGGAATATTACTAATATAAAAGTTATTGATACTAAAGAGGTTTTTGGAATAAAATTCGGTCAAGAAACTGTAATGGATCTTAATAATTCTCAATTGAAACAATTGAATACAGGTGGAAATATTAAAGATATCATTAAACAAGCTTCTGCTCAAATTAAGCCAATTTCTCAAGATAGACTTGTAAAAGAAACTGAAGTAATTAAATATAAAAATGGAAGTGTAACTAATGTAAGAGTTACTGATAAAAACGGTCAAAAAACTACTAAAGACGTAGCAATTAAAGTTACAGCTACTAAAGAAGTTATTGAAACTGGTAAAAAAACAGAAAAAGTATTAGCTCAAGGTTTAATTACAGAAAAAACGGCTGAACAGCTTTTAAAAGACATTGAAAAAGGTGATAAAAGTTTTAATGGGATAATTATTATTGACGAAGCTTCTATGATATCTTCAAAGCAGCTTCTAACTGTGCTTAAATATGCTAAAGAAAATAATTTGAAAATATCTTTAGTTGGAGATATTCAACAATTGAATTCAATTAATGCTGGACGAGCTTTTGAGTCTGTTCTTAAATATGTTCAAGAATACTCTAAATTGAATGAAGTTCAACGTCAAAAGACTGATACAGAATTAACAAATGCTTTAAATGTTAGAGAAAAAGGTTCTAACTTGAAAACTATTGATTCTATGATTAAAAGTGGTAATGCTCATGAAATTAAAAATGAAAAAGATAGAATTAACAAAGCTGCTGAATTAGCTACAACTAAAATGGCTGTTGCTGGTAAAGATTTTAAAGGTGATCATATTAAAGATATTTCTTATAAGAATTCAGTTGTATTAGCTGCTACAAATAGATCTGTTGGAAAATTAAATACAGCAATAAGAACTAAACTTAATGAATCTGGACAAATTAATTTAAAAGAGGCTCAAATCGCTAAAACACTTATTTCAGTTAATATCAGCGACAATAAACAATTAAAAGCTTCAAGTTATAAAATTGGTCAAACTGTTCAAACATTTGAAAAAAATGTTGGAAAAATGGCTGTTGGTGATCCATACACAATTATTAAAACTGATAAGGTTAATAACAATTTAACTCTTAAAAATGATAAGACAGATCATATAATTACAATGAAATTAAAAAATGCTGCTGGTAAAATAAATGTATCAGAAAAAGGCACTTTAGACTTTACTAAAGGTGATTTAGCCGTTATTACTGTTACAGACAAAGAAAGAGATTTAATGAACTCTGATCGTGGTATAGTTACTGATATTGATAAAGAAAATAAAAAAATGACAGTAGATTTCGGTGAAAGAGGTGTAAAAGAGATTGATATGAATCAACCAACTGGAATAATGCATGCATATGCAATGTCAACAACAAAATCGCAAGGTATTTCAATCGAAAATGTTATAGCATATGTTGATACAGCAAAAGAGAAATTAATGACTACAATGAACTCTATGCACGTTATGTTATCTCGTCAAACACATATATCTCACATGGTAACTGACGGAATAGAGAAGGTTAAATCTTATATTCAAAAAGAACAAACAAAGACTTCTACTTTAGATTATGAAAATGGAAAACAAGTTCACAATTTAACAAAAGAAGATATAAAAGAAGTTTCTGCTGATATGAAAGATAAAATTTCTGAAGCACAAGATAAAGTTGGAGATAGAGAAGGTAGAAATGTTTCTTTCAAAGAAATTAATGAAAAAATTTCTGAAGGTAAAGTTGAAAGAGATCTTGGTAAATTAGAAAAAAATGACGAGAAATATAGAGAAGGTCAAGCTAAATTTCAAGACGCTCAGATAGTTAGCAGAGACGGTTTTGATTTAGCTAAAGTTCAAGCGTATGCAGATAAAAATATGGATTCTCAAAATGGGGAACAGTTTGTAAGTAATGCTGCTATGGGTGCAAAAGAACTAGAAAATGCTGGTATTCTTAAAAGTGAAGGTAATGGTAATTATAGTTTTGTAGACGATAAAGCTAAAGAGATTTTATTGGATAACGCTGGTAAAGGTATTGAAGCGATAGCTGAAGCTAATTTAAATGCTTATAGAGAAGTTGCTTCAGACAAAGGTATAGAGTTAAAAGGTTCGGCAGAAGCTAAGGCTCTTGATAATGGCTTAGTTAAGATTGATATCAAAGACGTTAAAGAAGATAGTGTTGTAATCGCTAAAGCGGAAGATCTCAAAAGTGACACTAAGGTAGAGGTAAAAGCTGAAGATCTAAAAGAGAACAATAGAATTAAAGTTGACGTTAAAGACGTTAAAGAGGGTGCTCCTGTTGATACTAAAGCTAGTACAGTTAAAGAAGATTCTTCTGTAATAACTAAAGCTGACAATGTTAAAGCTGGAACAGTTGTTGAAGTAAAAGCTTCTGATTTAAAAAAGACTGAAAGACCTACTGAAGCTAAAGATAATGACGTTTTAAAGGTTAAAGTTGAATCAGTAAAGCCAGAAGTTAAGGTTGAAGCTAAAATAGAGGCTGTTGATAAAAGATCTTCTGTTACTACTAAATCTGAAAATGTTAAAGAGGGGACTAAAGTTGAAGCTCACGGATTCAATATTAAAGAAAATGCTACAGTAAAAACTGAAGCAAAAAATGTTAAAGCAGAAATTAAAATTGAGACTAAAACAGAAAATGTTAAATCTGGAAAAGAGGTTGAAGTTAAGGTTGATTCTGTAAAAGCTGAGGCTAAAGCAGAGGTAAAAGAACAGGTCAAAACTAAAACAGAGATAGAATCGGCTAAAGAGATTATAGGTAAAAGAGAAGGTAAGAAACTTGACTTTAAAGAGGTTAAGGAAAATGCTGCTAAAGCTACTACTGAAAGAAATGAAGCTAAATCTGGAAATAGTGACAAGTTAAAAGACGCTCAAGAGAAATTTATGAATACACAAGCTGTATCGAGAAATGGAGTTAGTGAAAAGGCTGTTCAGAGTTTTGCTGATAAATCTGTTGAAACTGGAAGAATGGAAAAGAATGACGCTGATAAATTTGTTAAAAATACAATGGAAAATGCTGATAAATTAAAAGACGCTGGTATATTGAAAACTGAAAATGGTAAGGATTTTAAATTTGTAGACGATAAAGCAAAAGAGGTTTTACATGATAATGCTGGTAAAGGTATTGAAAAAATTGCTGAAGCTAATTTAAATGCTTATAAAGAAGCTGCACAAGAAAAAGGTATTGATCTTAATGCTAAAGAACAGGTTGTAGCAAAAACAGAAGATATTAAAGGTGATACTAAAGTAGAAGTAAGTGGATCTGATATTAAACAGAATTCAGAAGTTAAGGTTGATATTAAAGACGTTAAAGAAGATAGTGCTGTTGTAGCAAAAGCAGAGGATATTAAAAGTGATACTAAGGTAGAAGTTCAAGTGTCTGATTTAAAAGCTTCTGAACGCACTAGAGACATGAAAGATACTGATAAGATTGAAGTGAATGCTAATGCTGTAAAACCAGAAGTAGAAATCACTGTTAAATCTGAAAATGTTAAAGAAGGTTCAGAAGTTAAAGCATATGGAGATAGTATTGAAAATAATGCTACAGTAAAAACTGAAGCTAAAAATGTTGAACAAGACACTAAAGTAGAAGTAAAAACTGAAGATATTAAAGAGACTGTAAAAGAAGAAGTTATTAAACAAGAACCTTCTGAAAAGTCTGAAAAAATAGAAGTTAAATCTGAAAATGGTGAAGTTAAAGAGTTTGATAGAAATGAGGTTAAAGAAGCTTCTGAAAAATTAGATCAACTAAAAGAAGTTGAAGGTAATTTACCAGAAGGCTCTAAAGTTCAGGAAGCTGTAAGTTCTGAAATAAAAGAAACTGAAAGAGAATTTGGTGACGCTATTAAAGTTGAAAAAGAATTGACTCAAGCTGAATTAAAAGAAGAGAAATCGCAAGGTATTGATACTTCTGAAAGTAAAATTGAAAATGAGGGTGAAAAAGTTAGATAGTGACCGTATATTTTTGAAAAACTTCTTATTACTTATTAGTTCACTAGAACTAATAAAATATAAGAGGTACGATTATGGAAAAGAAAATATATACACAAGAAGAGGTAAAGGAAGCAATTTCTGAGGCAGCTGGAAGTACAATAAATGATTTAGTTGATCAATTTGAGAGTTATTCTGGAGACGGAACTCAAGATATGATTAATACAACTTCAGAAAATTCTCTTGACAATGTATTAGAGACATTTGAAGATAATGAGTCTGTTGAAAAAACAGAAAGTGGTGATTATGCTATAAGTGAAGATAAGAATTTAGAAGATATAGCTAAAGAGTCTTTTGAGTCAAACAAAGAAGATATGATTGAGAATGTTGAAGAGTCTATGAATAACTCAGCTCTTAATAGTATGGAAAATGAATTAGAGGATTCTAATCAATTAGATCACTATTCAAACTATGATTCAGAAGAAGTTCAAAAAGCTGTTGCTGGTAATGAAAATACGTCTGAAGAAACATTAGATAAATTAGCTAATAGTCAATATGATAGCGTTCAAGAAGCTGTTGCTGGTAATGAAAATACGTCTGAAGAAACATTAGATAAATTAGCTGAAAGTCAATATAATAGCGTTCAAGAAGCTGTTGCTGGTAATGAAAATACAAGTGAAGAAATACTTGATAAGTTAGCTCCTAAAACTGAAAGTTATAGAAACATTATAGACGCTTCATTTGAAGCACAAGAAGAGACAAATCCAGAAGAGCTTGATAAAATGGCTGATTCTGAATATGAAAGTGTTCAAAGAACAGTAGCTATGAATGAAAATACTTCAGCTGAAACACTTGATAAACTAGCGGACTCAGAGCATGAAAATGTTCAATGGGAAGTAGCTATGAATAGAAATGCTTCAGCTGAAACACTTGATAAATTAGCAGACTCAGAAAACTTGGATATTCAATATTCTATAGCTAGAGGCTCAAACACTTCAAGCGAAACACTTGATAAACTAGCGGACTCAGAGCGTGAATTTGTTCAAATAGAAATAGCTGAAAATAGTAGTACTTCAAGCGAAACACTTGATAAACTAGCGGACTCAGAGCATGAAAATGTTCAAAGGGGAGTAGCTGGAAATAGTAACACTTCAGAAGAAACTATAGATAAGTTAGCTGAAACTCAAGGATATTCCGTTGCAGGCAATAGGAGTGCCTCAGAAGAAACACTTGATAAACTAGCGGACTCAGAGCGTGAATTTATTCAAAGAGAAGTAGCTGGAAATACTAGTACTTCAGCTGAAACACTTGATAAACTAGCGGACTCAGAGCATGAAAATGTTCAAGGAGAAGTAGCTATGAATGAAAATACTTCAGCTGAAACACTTGATAAACTAGCGGACTCAGAGCATGAAAATGTTCAAGGAGAAGTAGCTATGAATGAAAATACTTCAGCTGAAACACTTGATAAACTAGCGGACTCAGAGCATGAATTTGCTCAAAGAG
>Ga0256838_1000125_pt1 | contig 56187 bp, 60 predicted proteins | sample 4571419metaG_FD_185978 | JGI IMG/M metagenome (GOLD analysis project Ga0256838, IMG submission 185978) | Hydrothermal vent microbial communities from Guaymas Basin, Mexico - 4571-419 | ecosystem: Environmental > Aquatic > Marine > Hydrothermal vents | place: Mexico: Guaymas Basin | collected... | reverse complement strand
AAATTGTATCAAAATTGTTGAATTTGTCAAGTTTTTTTATAATCCTGCTATGCAGGATAGCAAATTCATCTCCCTCTAATCTAACGATTTAGAGGGAGTATTCTTTGCTGAGAGTTTGATAAAAGATATTTGCAATAGATGGGATGTGGAAGTTTTAGAATTTAGTGGAGAAGAAGACCATATCCACTTACTTATATCGGCTCATCCATCAATGGAATTATCTAAATTCATAAATAATCTAAAAACCGTATCTTCAAGACTTATTAGAAAAGAATACAAAGAACATCTCTCTAAGTTCTATTGGAAGCCATATTTTTGGACGAGAGCTTATTTTATTGCCACAACAGGCGGAGCTCCGCTTGAAATTATCAAACAATATATTCAGTCCCAAGAAAGACCTAATCAATGAGCTACGCTCATCCTTTATTCTCCCTCTAATTATTCTAATTTAGAGGGAGAATTCTTTGGGGGTTTGGTTAAAAGTTTATGAATAAGCTCTAAATTCATTTTACAATTTTATAAAACTCTTTAAAAATATATTTACTATCGTGTGGTCCAGGGCTTGCTTCTGGATGGTGCTGGACTGAAAAGACAGGTTCATTTTTATACTTAACCCCCTCAATTGTTCCATCAAAAAGATTCATATGAGTAACCTCAGCAACCTCTTTAATCTCTTCTGGCACATTATAGTTATGATTTTGAGCCGTAATTTCTACAACCGGATGGCGACCTATTAAGTTTTTTACAGGATGGTTTCCGCCATGGTGTCCAAATTTTAGTTTAAATGTAGGGTATCCGTGGGAGATACTAAGGAGCTGGTGACCTAGACAAATTCCAAACATAGGAATTTTGGCTTTTAAAAGCTCTTTTATCTTTTCATGAATCTCTTTTAAAATAAGCGGGTCGCCAGGTCCATTACTTAAAAACACTCCCCCAATCTTGCCATTTTCATACATTTTTATAATTTCACTTGCAAGGGTTGAGGCTGGTAATACCACACACTCCATCCCAGCTTCTGTAAGTTCATTTAGAATATTTCTTTTTACCCCAAAATCCAAAACCGCAATTTTCTTATCGGTTTTTTTAGGTTTATACTTAAATTCTTTACTATCCCAAGCTCCTTGGTTGTGGATATAAGGCTCTTTTGTTGTGACCTCTTTTATATAATCAATCTCTTCAATCCTTGGAGAGTTTTTTAGGATTTTTTCAAGCTCATTTTTATCGTGAATTTCTGTTGAGGCTATCATCATCATAGCCCCCTCTTTTCTAATTGTTTTAGTCAAAAACCTTGTATCAATATCGCAAATCCCAAGAATATTTTGCTCTTTTAAAAACTCCCCTAAGCTTTTTTTACCTCTGAAATTTGAAAAATTATCAACATACTCTCTAACAATTACTCCCTTTAAAAAAGCCCCTCTACTTTCCATATCATCTTCATTAACCCCAACATTCCCAATTTCTGGCATTGTAAAAACAACAAACTGCCCTGCATAACTTGGGTCAGTAATAATCTCTTGATATCCAGTCATTGAGGTATTAAACACAATCTCACCAACCTCAGTTCCTCTTGCTCCAAATCCTTTTGCTTCAAAAAACATCCCATTTTCAAGTAAAATGCTAACTTTCATTTTAGTCCTTTAAATAAGTCCTCTTTTCCTAAGCTCTTGCTCATATAATCTTTGAAAAACCAAATTCCACTCATCACTTCCAGGTACCAAAGGTCTTTTATAATGCTCAATTTTCTCAAAAGCCGCTTCTCTTGCTGCTCTTTCTCTATTTAAAAACTCCATTATAGAATCAAAAATAATATTTTTTATCTTACCATCTCTCACATCATAATCAATAACTTCATCATCCCAAAGCTCTTGAACTATAAAAGCGGCTAAATCGTTAATTCTTTCCTCTTTATTAATAATAAATCCCTCTTCTTGGGCAATTTTTCTCTTGATAAGTTTAAAAAGCTCTCTTCTATCCACATCATAAAGCATATACTCATTCTCTTCTTCTTGCTTTTCTAAAATTTCTCTTACTTTATCTTCTATACTCTTTTCAAATAAAACATCATCTAAAATAATCTCTTCAATCTCTTTTATAGCCTCATCTATTCCTTTTGGAAAAGTAACTAAGCCACTTTTTAACAAATCAGTAGCAACTTTTCTTGCAATAAAAGGAACTTGTGCCTCTTTTATAAGCATTTTTCGCCTTTTTTTTAAAATTATATCAAATTAAACTCTCAACAAAATTAAAAGCCTCTTTTACCCTCTCACCTCTTATTTCAAACACAACACTCCCCTCATTTCCAAAAATTCCTCCACTTGCAATAACCTCAGCATCCACTCCAAACAAAAACTTAAAAGCTTCAATCTCACTAAATACTTCCCCATAAAAAAATCTAAGCATCGCAATTTTATTTCCCATTGCCAAATCCACATTTTGAGAAGCTGGCACAAAGTAGGGAATAAGCTTTTCGTGAGAGACTGGAATTATCACTTTTGCTCCTCTACACACCGCTTTTACATAATGATTACCATAAGTTCCACCATTAATATCTGATGCAGCTACGGCTGCTTGTTTTTTGCCATTTTCATACCAAAGCGCATTAGCCCCTTTTATAAAATAATCCTCTTTTGTAATTTCAAAATTTTCTATATTACTAAGTTTACCATTATCCAAAATTACAATAGGAGGTCTTTCGCGAGTTACATTTAATTTATTATCCATAATACATCCAGCAACATAAAGCATCCCAAGATTTAATCCCAAATAATTCAAAAGCTCTTGATTAGTAGAACCATATGCTACATAAACCCTTTTTGAAAAATCAATATATTTTGAAAGTGCATAAGCAATAAGTTTTTTCTGAGCTTTTACATTCAAGACTACTTGTCCTCTCATTAGTACACCTCTCCTAAAATATCTCCAACTTCTACATACTCTTTTTGATTTAGATATTTAAAATGCTCAGGCTCAAAGAAAAGCAAAATTGAGCTTCCAAATTCAAACCTTCCAAGCTCATCCCCTTTTCTTATAGCAATTGGAAGAGGATACTCAATTTTGAATACCTCATCATAATCTTTTTGAAGTCTCTCATCAAAATTTAGATAAATTCTCCCAACAATCATCGCTCCCACTGCTACAAAGTAAAAAATTGAGCCATTATGAGCTCTACATTTTAATACGACCCTTTTATTTTTGGGAAAAACAAGCTCTTTTTCAAGTTGAGTAGGCTTTACAGGCTTTAAGTCTCCTGGAATATAAGTAGCACTTAAAATCTCCATATCAATTGGAGCGTGAAATCTATGATAATCTCTTGGTGAGAGATAAAGATTAATAAAATGACCATCATTAAAATCAACTTCATCTAAAATAAGCTCTTTTAATTTATACTTTTTACCTTTAATTTGATAAGCATAACCTTCTTCAATCTCACCCTCACAAATTACCATTGAATCACTTGGACTTACAACAATATCTTTATCTTCATAAAACTCAATATACTTCTTATGCCTTATAAACAAATCATTAAGAGTTGGATACTCGCAAGGATCTTCTGGCACAAACTCCTCCATATTAATATCAAACCACTTCACATAAAGTCTATTGATAAAACACTGAATAGGACGAGGAAAGGGAGTTCTTGCTATTTTTACAACAATCTTAGCAAGCAAACGGGAGGGGTTCATTTTAAGTTTACTCCTTTTTTACCTTTTTTAATCTCACCGATAACATATCCATCACTATTTTCCAAAACTTTATCAAGATTTTCAGGGGAAACTGCCAAAATCATCCCTACACCCATATTAAATGTCCTAAACATCTCACTCTCATCAACATATTTACCCATAAATTCAAAAATTGGAAGCACTCTTATTTTATCTTTATAAACAACAGCCTCTAAATCATCGCTTAACACCCTTGGAAGATTTTCTACAATTCCTCCACCGGTAATATGGGCAAGTGCGTTTATATACGGTTTTAGGCGTTTGAAGTCTTTTACATAAATCCTAGTAGGAGTCAATAAAATATCAATTAATCTCTCTCCGTTAATTTCATCATCAAATTTCATTTTAAGTTTTTCAAAAAAGAGTTTTCTAACTAAGCTATACCCGTTTGAGTGAATCCCGCTACTTGGCAAAGCCACTAAAATATCCCCCTTCTTTACCTTTGGATTTAACTCATCCTCTTCTGCAATCCCAACGGCAAATCCAGCTAAGTCAAAGTCTCCTTGATTATACATCCCAGGCATCTCAGCAGTTTCTCCACCAATTAACGCACACTCAGCCTCTTTGCATCCAGCTCCAATCCCTTTTATAACTTCACTTGCCACATCCACATCAAGCTTTCCAGTAGCATAATAATCAAGAAAAAAAAGAGGCTCTCCAAAATTACAAATCAAATCATTAACACACATCGCCACTAAATCAATCCCAACTAAATCATATCTTTTTGCATCAATTGCAAGTTTTAACTTAGTCCCAACCCCATCAGTTGCACTTAGTAAAACTGGTTTTTTATATCCACTTGGAAGTCTAAATGCCCCAGCAAAACTCCCAATTCCACCAATTACATTCTCATTAAAAGTCTCTTTCACAAAAGGCTTAATCCTCTCAACTAAGCTATTACCAGCATCAATATCAACCCCTGCATCCTTATAGCTGATTTTCATTTTCTTTATCCTCCTTACATTCGCAAAAACAGCTTCCAAAAATTTTATTTAACAAAACAGTGCTTGGACAAAAATCAAAAATAAAGTAGATAAAAAGCATAATTGCCATAAATGCTAAAAGTGCAAGTCCAGCTACACTATACCCCTTTGAAAGAAGTGCCAAAATCAACACCAAAAACATACTCATCATAAGTCTTTGGACCCTCTCAGCACACCAAAGTTTTTTAGCTTTCATTCTTCTCCTTTAAAAAATTACTCTGTTTACCTCATCCATTTTAGCCTCAGCTAAAAGTTTTGCTTTTTTATTTCCTTGATTAATTATATCCAAAATTTCATCATTTTTTAACTTTGCTTTTTTCTCTCTTATTGGCATAACAATCTTTTCTATATTCTTAGCACATCTTTTTTTACACTCAACACACCCAATCTCACCCTTCTTGCAAGCTTTCTCAATCTCTTTTACCTCATCAGGGGATGAGAAGGCTTTGTGGTATTCAAACACAATACAAACCTCAGGATGCCCAGGATCTGTTTTTTTAATTCTTGAAGGGTCGGTTTTTGCTTTTCTTATCTTTTGCCAAATCTCCTCTTTACTCTCATCAAGATAGATTGCGTTATTATAACTTTTACTCATTTTTCTTCCATCAAGTCCAGGAAGCCTTGGAATTTTAGTCAAAAGTTCTTTTGGCTCTTTGAAAATCTCTTTTTTATAGATATAGTGAAAGTGTCTTACAATCTCTCTGGCTATTTCTAAATGAGGTTTTTGGTCCTCTCCTATTGGGACAAAATCGGCATCATACAAAACAATATCAGCAGTCTGTAACACTGGATAAGTCAAAAATCCAGCATTATTTTTCTTTTTATACTCAGGCTGACTCATTGCATCTTTGTAGGTTGGGTTTCTTTCTAACCAGCTAATAGGAGTTATCATATTAAATACTAAATAAAGTTCTGCATGCTCTTTAATCTCACTTTGGATAAAAAGAGTTACTTTATTTGGGTCAATCCCGCTTGCAATCCACTCCTTAACAAGCTCAACACTAAGCTCTCTTAAATTAAGCCCCTCATCATACTTTGTAGACAAAGCGTGCCAATTAGCTACAAAGAAAAAACTCTCATACTCATCTTGAAGTCTTTTCCAATTCTCAATAACCCCAATATAATGCCCTAAATGAAGCTTACCAGTTGGTCTCATTCCGCTAACTACCCTCATCTTAAAACCTTGCTCCTATTTCTAAAAATGCACCTTTGTATTTAATTTGAGTCTCATTATCCCCATCTTTCCCGTAAGCATCTTTATATCTATATCCCACTTTAACAAACGGATTAACAGGTCCTAAAATATCAATTGTATATTTTAAAGCACCACTATAATCATAATGGTGATTATCCCCAAGCTTTGCCCACTTTACATTTGCCAAAACGCTAAATCCAAAAATATGCATACTCTCAACATGTCCATAAAGATAAGGCAAAATTACACTCCAATCTTTATTAATAGATGTAGTGCCCCCAGTTTTTTTAATAGTCCCATTAATACAGGTTGCGTTTTCTCCATTAATTTTTGTATTTCCTTGCCAATAATCAATCCCAAATCCAGCTTCAATATCTGCAAAAACTGGTTTTATTTCATAAAAAAGAGTTAAATCGTATGAGTTAATTGTCTGTTTTGTATAAGCGTTTGTAAGAGAGGTCGGAATTTTTACATCATCAAATATTTTTACATTCCCGGCAATATAATTACTATGTCCATCACTATCATATTTTGTATATTGAAGTTTTACATTTGGAATAAGAGGAATTGGATGGATAAACTTAACCCAAACATATGGATTTGACTTATCTTTTAATCCAAAATCCCCAGTATTACAATTCCTATCACTTTGAGCTGATGAATTATTAAAATAGTTTTTGGTATCTTTAAGTTTTACATATCCATCAATATTCTCTTGCCAAATTCCAGCTCCACCACTAATACTTAAAAAATCAGCATTTGCAACACTAACTACCCCAGCTAACAAAATAGCTACTAAGTTACTTTTTTTCATTTTTATTTCCTTTCTCTCTTGGTATAAGCACAATTGGAGTGCCTGTAAAGTCCTCTTTTTCTCTTAAAAAGTTAATTAAATACCTTTTATAAGAAAAATGAAGCTTTGGCTTATTCATAATTAAAGCAATTTGAGGAGGCTTTATATCAAATTGGGTTGCATAATAAATTTTTATCTCTTTTCCTCTAACATCAGTTGGGAGATGATGTCTTTGGGTTGCCTCTTTTATCCATTCATTCAATCTTGAAGTTGGAATTCTTTTTGTATAGTTGCCATAAACATAAACTATCTTATCTTTTAATTTATCAATATTTCTTTTTGTCTTAGCACTCACCACCATAAAAGGAGCATAATATAAAAATTTAAACCTATCTCTTACTTCTCTCTCAAACTTTTTATAATCCATCTTAGCTTCATCCCACTTGTTTGCGACAATTATACACGCATTTTTGTGCTTTTCAATAAGCCCACCGATTTTTTCATCAAGTTCTACTATCCCATTTTGTGCATCAAGCACCAAAATCGCAATATCCGCCTCTTCTAAAACCTTCTCAGTCCTCATCAAAGCATACTTTTCAATATCCTTAATTTTTCCTCTTCTTCTAATCCCAGCAGTATCGACAAAAGTAATAGTATATCCATTATGCCAAACACTCTCATCAATTGGGTCAATCGTAGTCCCATCAACATCACTAACAATTGCCCTCTCTTCTCCAATTAAAGCATTAAGCAAAGAGCTTTTTCCAACATTTACTCTTCCTACAATCGCAACTTTTATCTCTTTAAGTTCTTCTAAATTCTCTTTTTCTTCTTCGCTAAACAAATCTTCAATTGCCATATCTTCTTCAATTGAAGTAGCCTCTATTATCTGCTTTTTTTTAGGAATAAATTCTTTAATTCTCTCTACTAATTTACCAACTCCTCTATTATGAGCTACTGAAACTGGATAAACCTCATCCGCTCCAAGAGAGTAAAAATCATAAACTTTTTCCATCATCTTATCATTATCAACTTTATTAACGACTAAAATAATTGGCTTATTTAATTTTTGCAAACTCCTAAAATACTTTATCTCCTCCTCATCTGGCAAACTCTTAGCATCTACCATATATAAAATTAAATCAGCTTCTTTTGCCGCATTTAAAGACTTTTCCTTTACTTTATTAAATAATTCATCCCTCTCTTCAAGTCCACCAGTATCAAGCAAAATAAAATCCTCTAACTCATCATCAATATTTACAACTCTTTTTTTAATATCCCGAGTAGTCCCAGCCCTTTCACTTACAATTGCATCTCTCTCTCTTATAATTCTATTAAATAAAGAACTCTTCCCTACATTTGGCTTACCAAGTATTGCTATCTTAATCATTAAATACTATCCTTATAGCTTATTTTTTTACTTAACAAATCTTTCATATGCAAATAATTATTAAGTGCATTTATATAAGCCTTTGCACTTGCAAGCATTGTATCAATGCTAAGTCCATGCCCCATAACCGCTGGCTTATTCTCATCAAAAATAACTTTTACCATAACTTTTGCAAGAGCATCTTTTCCTTCACTAACAGCCTCTACTTTATAATCCATAAGCCTTCCGTTTATTCCACTAATTCTATCAATTACTTTAAATACTGCATCAATTGTCCCTTCTCCAATAGCCGCATCAGTATAAACTTTATCCTCAAACTTAATCTTAGCCGCAGCACTTGGCATACCATCGCTACAATCGCTAAGTTGAAGAGAAATAAGTTCATATACTTTTGGAGTTTTATCACTCTCTTCATTCATAATTGCCAAAATATCTTCATCATAAATCTCTTTTTTCTTATCAGCAAGCTTTTTAAATCTCTCAAAAACTCTATTTAACTCCTCTTCACTCAAATTACTAAATCCAAGCGCTTCAAGTTTCTTTTTAAGTGCGTGACGGCCTGAATGTTTTCCAAGAACAATTGTATCTTTTACATCAAGCCCAATATCCTCAGCACTCATAATCTCATAAGTCTCTTTATGTTTTAATACTCCATCTTGATGAATTCCAGATTCGTGAGCAAAAGCGTTTCTTCCAACAATTGCTTTATTTGGCTGAGGTTCAATTCCAGTTACAGATGCAACCAAACGGCTTGTTGGATAAATCTCACGGGTATTTATTCTTGTATCAATTCCATCAAACAAATCTCTTCTAACCTTAATAGCCATTACTATCTCTTCAAGTGCCGCATTTCCTGCCCTCTCTCCAAGCCCATTTATAGTACACTCTACCTGCCTTGCCCCATTAAGTACAGAATAAAGACTATTAGCAGTTGCAAGTCCAAGGTCGTTGTGACAATGAACTGAGAAAGTAATATCTTTTGGAAAATATTCAACCAGTTCTTTTATCATAGCTCCCATTTCGTGAGGAAATCTATAACCTACCGTATCTGGAATATTAATTGTTTTTGCTCCGGCTTTAATTACTGCATCAATAATCTCTTTTAAAAAGCTCATTTCACTTCTTCCAGCATCTTCACAACTAAACTCAATATCATCCACAAAAGTTTTTGCATACTCAACCGCTCTTACTGCTTTTTTTATTACTTCATCCGGGCTCATTCTAAGTTTATATTTCATATGAATAGGACTTGTTGCAATAAAAGTGTGAATTCTTTTTAGTTTTGCCGGAGCTATTGCATCGGCTGCTTTTTTAATATCTTTTTCCACTGCTCTTGCAAGTGAACAAATTGTAGAATCTCTAACTTCTTTTGCAATGTTATAAATAGCTTCAAAATCCCCAGGACTTGCCGCTGCAAACCCAGCTTCAATAATATCAACTCTTAGTTTTTCAAGTTGCTTTGCTACTTTTACCTTCTCCTCAATTGTCATACTTGCCCCAGGAGATTGCTCTCCATCTCGCAAAGTAGTATCAAAAATTTTTACCATCTCCATATAAATTCCTTTATGGCTTTTTTCTAATTATACTTTAAAATAAAGTTTTTGTCAATGGAAAAAAATTATCCGTTAGAGTTTGTGTTTATAAATTTTCCAATAATTATAAATTCCTCTTACAAATCCATATAACACATAAATACTCAAAATTATAGCAATTGACTCAACTGGATACAAATAAATCAAAGACGCAACTAAAATAATAACAACTAAAATCTTAAAAGCAACATTTTTATTAAAATTTATCTTTTTAAAACTTGGATACCTAAAATTACTAACCATCAAAATCCCCAAGAAAAGTGCTAAAAACAACAAAAAAGGTCCTAAAAAATCAAAAGAATACTTTTTATAAATCAAAATCCAACTACTAAGCACAACCGCAGCCGTTGGAATTGGAAGTCCAATAAAAAAACTTGAATCAAGAGTTGTAGTTGTTACATTAAATCTTGCAAGTCTTATAAGTCCAAATACCACAAAAAGCCCACTAACCAAAGCTCCTAATTTCCCATAATAAGTCCCATCCGCAAAAAAAAGCATCATAGCAGGAGCCACTCCAAAAGCCACCGCATCTGCTAAACTATCAAATTCTATTCCAAATTTTGAGGTGGTATTTGTAAGCCTTGCAAGCCGCCCATCAAGCCCATCAGCAATAAGACTTAATACAATATAAATAAATGCCTTTTCAAATTTCCCTTGGGATGAAGCAATAATACTCATAACCCCAAAAAAAGCACTAAGAGCTGTAAAAAAGTTTGGCAAAATATAACCTAAATGAATTTTAGTCATTGAAATATCCTATAACGCTCTCTCCCCCTTTTAACTTTTGAAATTCAATAACTTTAATTTTACTATCAAGCGGCAAATATATATCCACTTGTGAGCCAAATGTAATCATCCCATATTTTTTAGCAAGCTTAATAAATCCCAAATCCCTAAACATAACAATTCTTCTTGTTATAAATCCTGCAATTTGATTAACTACCACTTTACCTTTTTGATTTTTAAATAAAACTCTATTTTGCTCATTAAGCTCACTTGCTTTATTTGAATTTAAAGCTAAAAAGGTCCCGTGAATATACTCTCTTGCACTCATTTCTCCTTCAATTGGAGAGAATTGAATATGCAAGTCAATCAAAGAGAGTCTTATTGAAACTTTTATTGATTTTTCATTAGTAATAGGAGAAATAGCTTCGCAAATCTCTAAAACTACCCCATCAGCCGGAGATATAATTACATTTTCCCCCTCTTCTTCTGGCTCTCTTGGAGGATTTCTAAAAAAATAAATCATAAACATAAAAATCCCAAAAAAGATAAGCTGCCAAATTAAAGGAAATCTAAAAATTAACGAAATTAAAAAAATTCCTCCACTAACTCCCACATAAGGATACCCTTCTTTTACAATTATCTCCATTTTTATCCCTCTTTATTGGATTTTTCAAACTCTTCAATCAACTCTCTTACCCTACTTCCTTCAATTACTTCTTTCTCATAAAGCTCTTTTACCATTTTTTCAATAACCAAAGCATATTTTTTGAGTTTTTCTTTTACAATCTCATACCTTTTAGCTAAAAATTCTTTTACAAATTTATCAATTTCTTCTTGTGTTTTTTCTGAATATTCTCTTTCTGTGCTAAATCCACCTAAAAATCTATTCGTTTGCTTTTCAAGCACCATAAGTCCAGCAACATCACTCATCCCATATATTCTAACCATTGCTTTTACAATATCAGTTGCCCTTTCTAAATCGTTTGCGGCACCTGTTGAAATCTCCCCAATAAAAACTTCCTCAGCCGCTCTTCCGCCAAGTAAAGTATCAATTTCTGCTATAAGTTCTTTTTTTTGCATCAAAAATTTATCCTCTTCTGGCATATTAAGAGTATATCCAAGCGCCGCAAGTCCTCTTGGTACGATTGAAACTTTTTTAACTTTTCTTGCTTCTGGGGTAATTTCCGCAATTACCGCATGTCCACTCTCATGATACGCAACAATTTTTTTATCTTTTTCATTTAAGCGTCTTGATTTTTTTTCAAGCCCAGCAATCTGTCTCTCAACCGCTTCAACAAAATCCTCTTGATTTACCTCTTTTTTATTTTTTCTCCCAGCAAGCAAAGCCGCCTCATTTACAATATTAGCTAAATCCGCCCCAGCAAGTCCGGCTGTCATTCTTGCAATCTCTTCTAAATCCACATCTTTTCCAGCTTTAATTTTTTTGATATGAACTTTTAAAATTTCAACCCTTCCTTTAAAATCTGGTTTATCCACTAAAACCTGTCTATCAAACCTTCCGGGTCTAAGAAGGGCTGGGTCAAGAACTTCTGGGCGGTTAGTTGCCGCAAGCACAATTACTGGTTCATTTGAATCAAACCCATCCATTTCAGCCAAAAGCTGATTTAAGGTCTGCTCTCTCTCATCATTTCCTCCCATTGGACCACCAACTGCACGCGATTTACCAATAGCATCAATCTCGTCAATAAAAATTATACTTGGAGCCTCTTTTTTTGCTTGGGCAAAAAGGTCTCTAACTCTTGCAGCACCAACCCCTACAAACATCTCAATAAAGCTACTTCCACTTACCGCAAAAAAAGGCACATCAGCTTCTCCTGCAACTGCTTTTGCAAGAAGCGTTTTCCCAGTCCCAGGAGGTCCAACAAGTAAAACCCCTTTTGGAATTTTTGCTCCAAGCTCAATATATCTATCCGGATTTTTTAGAAAATCTACTATCTCTTTTACTTCCTCTTTTGCCTCTTCATTTCCAGCAACATCATCAAACTTTACATTAGGCTTTTCGCTTTTTATAAGCCCTTTGGCACTTCCAAATCCAAGCACCCCTCCCATACCTTTTTGCATACGGGATGCCAAAAACATCCAAATGGCAAAAAAGATAAAAATTGGAATAATCCATCCAAATATAAGCTCACTTAACCAATTATTAGCTGTATCGTCAATTGCACCATAAGAAATTTTATACTTATCCAAAATCGGAATTAAAGTATTATCATTTGGAACTTTTTTAAGAGTAATTATTTCTCCATCTTTTAGCTTAACTCTTACAATCTTACGTCCAATCCAAACATATTCAAGCTTTCCTTTTTTTGCCCACTCCTTTACATCAGAATAGGTATAACTCTTAACAATCCCAGAAGAGAATTCATTTTGTAAATTATTTGGAGCAATACTTCTAAAAATCACAACAATTAAAATTGCAAAAATAATAAACAAAAGTAAAGGATTTTTGTTAAAAAAGTTATTATCGTTTTTATTTGCCATTAACTCCCTTTCTTAAAATTAAAGTAACCCACTCATTCTCCTTTATCTCCTCTATTAAATCAAACTCTTTATATTTTTGCAAGACTTTATCTTTGTATTTATCAATAATTCCAGATAAAATTAAAGTATTCGCTCTTTTTTTCAAATCAGGAGCAATAAAAACCAATACATCCGCAATAATATTGGCAATTACTACATCATAATTACCATTAGCTAAATTTGCACTTCCTTGCCAAATTTTATTATACTTTGCATTGTTTAATTTAAAATTCTCCTTTGCACTCTCAATTGCCAAAGGATCTGTATCACACAAATCAACCTCAGCCCCAAGTTTGCTTGCAACAATTCCAAGTATACCACTCCCACATCCAACATCTAAAACTCTATCACCTTTTTTTATATACTTCTCAATCGCTCTAACACAACTTCTTGTACTCTCATGATGTCCACTTCCAAAAGCAAGGGCTGGGTCAATTACTATATCAATTTTCCCTTCTTTCTTCTCATACCAGCTTGGTCTTATATAAAACTTTCCAATTTCAATTGGCTTAATTGACTCTTGATATACTTTAATCCAATCTTTATTAGACTTTTCGCTTACTTTAATTTCCAAATCAACTTTGGTATCAAAAATCTCTTCAAGTGCTTTTACATACTCTTTCAACTCTTCAATTAACCCATCAAATTTCTCTTCACTCCTTAAAATTAAACTCTCTCCTCTCTCTTCAATGCCGTTAAAAAACCTATCCATCAAAAATGATTCTATCTCATCTTTAAATTTTGATGGGGTAATCACCACTTCATAATACTTCTCTTTCATTGATACTCTCTTAAAACTTTTTCTAAATTGACTCTTCCCTCATAAAAGGCTTTTCCAACAATTACTCCATAAACTCCATAATGTTTTGCTTTTTTTATATCATTTTCACTCGCAACCCCACCACTTGCAATAACTGGCTTATTAGAAGCTCTCATAATATCTAAAATAAACTCAATATTAAGTCCATTAAGAGTTCCATCTTTGTCAATATCAGTAGCAATAATACACTCAACATCGCTATCTCTAAACTCTCTTGCAAGCTCAATTGCCCTAACTTTCTCATTCCTACCCCATCCATCAACCGCTACAAATCCATCTTTTGAATCAATTCCAACGGCAATTGGATATTTTTTTGCAAGCTCTTTTACCTTTTGTGACTCCCTTGCCGCAACACTCCCAAGAATTACCCTATTAATTCCAAGGTCAAGATATTTTTTGATAGTCTCTTCATCCCTTATTCCACCTCCAAGCTGGATTTTTAGGTTTGTGTTTTTTCTTATTTTTTCAATTTGAGCAATATTTTTTGGCTCCCCTGCAAAAGCTCCGTTTAAATCTACAATATGAAGCCACTTAGCCCCCATCTCTTCAAATCTTTTTGCAAGTTCCCATGGCTCATCGCTATAAACTTTTGCACTCTCCATTATCCCTTTTGTAAGCCTAACAGCCTTACCATCTTTTAAATCAATCGCTGGAAAAATTATCATTCTTACTCCTTATAAATTTATAAAATTTTCAAGCACTCTAAGACCAGCATTGTGAGACTTTTCCGGATGTGGTTGAAACCCAAAAAGATTATCTTTATTAACAGCACTTACAAATTCATACCCATAAATTGTTTTACCAATAACAAATTCATCATCACAAACAACATGGTAAGAGTGAACAAAATAAAGGTATGGGTTATTAAGCCCTTTAAAAAGAGGAGCTTTTTTTGTAAAAAACATCTTATTCCACCCCATATGAGGAATTTTGTGAGTTTTTTCAATGTTTTTAAATCTCACAACCCTCCCTTTAATCAATCCAAGCCCTTTGTGTCTTCCAAACTCTTCGCTGCTTTCAAACAAAAGCTGCATCCCCAAACAAATCCCAAGCACATATTTTCCAGATTTTACAAATTCTCTAATAGCCTTATCTAAATTTGTCTCTTTTAAATGCTCCATTGCATCTCCAAACGCCCCAACCCCCGGGAAAAGGAGCTTATCATAGTTTTTTAATTTATCAGCATCTTTTACAATCTCAGCTTTTGCACCAATCTTATCAAAAGCGTTTTTTACACTTGCTAAATTTCCCATATTATAATCAACTATCCCTATCACTCTTTAAACTCCTTACCAACTGATTTCATATAATAAGCAAGTCCTCCCAAAAGAAAAGTTACAGCTCCAAGTAAAATTGCCGCGTATAGAAGTTTTTGAGGCGCAATCATAGCAAACTTAAATACCAGCATAAGCCCCTCAATTGCAAGCGCAATTACAATACTTCCCAAAAACTTAATCATTGTTTTATGAATTGCAAAAGGATGCTCCTCTTTTTCTTGAATAACCTCTTCACTCATTAAAGTCTTAACTAAATCAAAAAGAGCAAGAGACAAAGTTAAAAGAATTGTTGATTCAAACATCTTCTTAACATCAAGCTGAGCTAAGTTATATGAAAAAAACATTTTAACTCCATCAATAAAAAGCAAAACAACAATACTAAAAAGTGCAAGCGAAAAGAGAGCATAAATTATTCTATTAAAATTATGAAACCACTTCTCACCTCTTTCTTCTCTTACAAATTTTAGTAATTCATTAAGTGGAATATCAATAACCGCAACATATAAAAGCTTACCTTTGTCATTAAAAATTGGCATTGCCGCACTAACTACCATCTCTCCGTTAATTAAACTTGGATAAGGATCAGTTAAGATACATTTTTTCTCTTTTACGGCTTTATAAAAGTAAGTTCTATTTGATTGGTTTAAATCAATATGCACTTCCTTAAATTCATCTTTTAGAGTAATTAACTCTGAGATTTGATGTCCCGTTGCATCTAAAACATAAGCTGCATTTACAAAAGGAAGTTCATGCACAATCCTCTCTAACCCATCAATAATTACATCCAAAGTGATTTCTGGAAGTCTATTTGGCAAGTTTCTTTGTAAAATATAACAAAAATAAGCTCTTGCCTCTTTTCTTATCTTAAAAAACTGATGAATCTCTCTTATATGCATTCTTACCTCCTAATAATTCTTAACAGTTCCTCCACACAAAGTCCCATTGCCGTTGATTCATACCCTTTTACCTCTTTTATATACTTTTTACAAAATCCTTCAACCATACAAGCCCCAGCTTTCCCTCTCCACTCTTTGCTTTTTAAATACTCTTCTAACTCTTTTTTATCAAACTCTTTGAATTTATAAATAGTTTCATCAACTCTACCAAAAATCTGACCTTTAAATCTAATCCACATTGAAGTAACTATTTTTATTTCTCTTCCACTTTGTAAAAGTAAAATCTCCCTTGCTTCCTTTTCATCTTTTGCTTTTCTTAAAATCCTCCTCCCATCAGTTACAATCGTATCAGCAGCTATAATATCATCGCTAAAACACTCGCAACACTTCTTAAATTTGCCATAACTTGCCAATACCACAAATTCATAAGGGTCAGTTGATTTAATACTATCTTCATCAAATTCGCAACTCTTTTGAATAAACTCAATTCCAGCTTTTCTTAAAAGTTTTGCCCGAGTTAAAGAAGAACTACAAAGTATCATTCCCCGACCTTAAAAACATACTCAAAGATATTTTTACCATCTTTATGCTCAACTCTATAATCAATTCCATATTTTTCACAAATATTTTTTACAATATTAAGCCCAACCCCAAGTCCCCTTGTATAAGAATGCTCCCTATAATTTTTATCAAAAATCTTCTCAGGATGTTTAATTGGTTTACCAAATGATTCAAATCTAAGCGCTACAAAATTTCCTCTTCTTTTTAAAGAGACATAAACTTTTGAGTGTTTTGGCGAATATTTTAAAGCATTTGAGAGATTATTATCTACAATTCTCTCAAACTCCACTTTATTGATATAGTAGTGAATATAATCATCAATATCCGTTACTATTTCAATATCATTACTTCTTGCCATTGCTGAGAAGAATCTAACTCTTCTTCTTAAAACATCACTTAAATTAAGCATCTCTTTTGCTTCATATTTTAAAATTCCATTTGCTGAAATATATGACAAATCTTCATATGAGTTAGAGAGCATAATTATTGCTGATTCAATCTCATCAATAATCTCTTTTTCTTCTTTTGTAGTTGCCATATTTCTTAAAAAGTCAATATTTAAAGTAATTATTCCAAGCGGTGTTCTTATTTGGTGAATAGTATCAACAATAAACCTTTTATTCTCTTTTAAAAGTGCTTGATTTTTCTCTATTTCAGTTTGTAACTCTTCTCTAAATTGATTATACCTATTTTTTAACTCTTCAAGTTCATAAATTGAAATAACTCTCTCTTTTTTAGGTTCTTTTACTTTTTCATTTTCTCTCATACTCTTAACAACCCCAATAATCTCTTCTGAAACTTTATAAGCTGTTAGTCTATAAATTAAAAAGACTAAAACCGCAAGCAAGCTAAAAATTACAATAAGTCTTATTTTTGAATTTTCAAGTTCTTGAAAAAGAGACTTTGCTGAATACTCGACTTTTAAAATAGCATCTTTATCCAAAACCTTAAACTTATGAAAGATAATAAGTTTATCATTATCAAAAAAGTAATATTCATCATCGTCTTTGATAACTTTTGTAAAGAAACTTTTCTTATACTTCTCCCACTCTTTTAAAGAGTAAACATAACTTTTAACCTCATCTTTTGTAATATCAAGCAAATAGACTTTATTCTCTTTTAATAAAAGTTGCATATCCAATAAATCTGGAATTATGCTCACTAAATTTTTAAGATGCTCCATTAAATTAGAAATACTAACTCCACAATCAACTCCTATAACTTTATCATAATACCTTACAAAGTAATCTTTTTTAACATACCAATTTTTAAAGTCAATATTAAACCCTGAGGCATCAAAATTAATCTCATTATTTAAAACTCTTAAAATATGATACCTATGCAAATAAGCTTCTTCTTTACACTCACTATCTCCTCTTAAACATTTTAAATCTTTATTAATCAAATAAAGCTCATACTCCATAAGTTTATTACACTTTTTTTCAATCTCCCTTTTAATCTCATCAAATGGCATTTTACTAACATCACTCAAAAAGTCTTTTGCGAAATAATAATTTCTATCAAACAAAAACTTAATATTATTAAAATAAGAGTTAATTTGAGCTTCTATCCTATAAGTTAAAAGATATTTTTGGTTCAAAAAGTTTTGGATAATAGTATTACGGAATACAATATAATTGTTAATTGCCAAAAACACTAATATCAAAAAAATAACAATAAAAACTCCTAAAAAAACTTTTCTTAATTTAACTCTCAATTTCAAATCTATATCCTGTTGCTACTATTGTTTTAATGTAATCTTTGTCAAATTTTTCCCTTAGCTGCTTTATAAGCTGACGGATTGGAGGCTCTTTTTGATAATTTTCTCCCCAAACATACTCTATAATTTTATCCTTTTTTACGGTCAAATTCACATTATTTAGCAAAAGATAAAGAAGCTTTCTCTCTTTTTTTGTTAAATCTACAAGTTTCCCATCTTTAAACAAATCACCACTCTCCCAAACAAACTCATACCCATCCCATTTTAAAGAGGCTTTTCTTTTTAAAAGATGATTAACCCTAACCTCAATTTCAGCTGCTTTAAAAGGTTTTTTAATATAATCATCGCACCCATACTCATACGACTTTCTAAAATCATACTCATCATCAGAAGCAGTAATCATAATAATATTTGCACCCTCTTTTAACTCTCTTATATACTTAACAAGCTCAACTCCGTTAATCCCAGGAATATTAATATCAATTAAGTACAAATCATAATCTCTTTTTTTAATGTTTTCAAGTGCTTCTTTTCCATTATCCTCAACAACAACTAAAAAGTCATTTTTTTCAAGAATCCTTTTAACAATTTTTGCGTGCTGATAGTTATCTTCAATAAGCAAAACACTATAAAGCAACTACTCTCCTTTTAAAAGCCTTTTTTTAACTTTCTCTATCAATTCATCAATCTTTCCTACATCCTTACCTCCACCTTGGGCAAAATCGGCTTTTCCACCACCTTTTCCACCAACAATTGGAGCAAACTCCCTAATCAAATCCAAAGCCTTAATTCCATCAACCTTACTAATGGCAACCATATTGACTCTACCCTTATTCTCACCCGCAAGAAAAGCTACTAAATTATCGTATTTTCCTTTAAGCTCGGTTGCAATTTCTCTTAAATTTGCATTATCAATTCTCTCAATTACAAAATTAACCCCATCTTTTTCTATCGGTTTAATCTCCCTAACGGCTGCTTGTTTCAAGGCTTTAATCTCTTCTTTTAAATTTTTAATCTCCTCTTTTTGTTTTTCAATAAATTTTTTTATATCGTTTGCCTTGTTCTCAGCTTTAACCTCCTCAACCAAATCCCTAAAACCTTTTGCATATTTATAAGCACTAAGCCCAGCTACTGCTTCAATCCTTCTAACCCCAGCACTTACTCCACTCTCTTTTACAATATAAAAACTTCCAATCTCAGCTGTGTTTTTTACATGAGTCCCGCCACAAAGCTCAACGCTAAAATCAGAAAATCTAACAACTCTTACAATATCCCCATACTTCTCACCAAACAAAGCCATAGCCCCCTCTTTTTTGGCTTCATCAAGGCTTACTTCTTTAACTTCCCCTTCAATCCCTCTTGCAATTACATTATTTACCATCTCTTCAATTTTATTAAGTTCCTCTTTACTCAAAGCCTTTGGATATGTAAAGTCAAATCTAAGCCTGTTTGCTTCGACCAAACTTCCGGCCTGAGTTACGCTCTCTCCAAGCACTTTTCTAAGGGCTGAATGTAAAAGGTGAGTTGCTGAGTGGTGTTTTGCAATCTCACGCCTACTCTCATCAACTCTTGCTAAAACCTCATCCCCTTTTTTAAGTTTTGCATCTTTAACTTTACTTAAATTTCTCTCATCAAATTTTTGAGTATCAATAACTTTTGCAACAACTCTCCCATCTTTTAAAATCTCTCCTCTATCTCCAACCTGACCTCCACTCTCAGCATAAAACGGAGTCTCTTCAAGCATTACAAAACCACTACCTTTAAGTTCTTCTACCTCATTCATATCTTTATCAAAAAGGGCTTTTACTTTTGTTTTGTATTCAAGAAATTCATATCCTACAAATCTGTTTGGCTCATATTTTTCAAGGTCTTTTATGTTAACTTTTTTATCTCCGCTTCCTTTCCAGTTTGCTCTTGCTCTTTCTTTTTGCTCTTGCATAAGCTTCTCAAAAGTTTTAATATCAACCCTCTTATTAACTTCTCTTAACATATCCTCAGTCAAATCAAGAGGAAATCCATAAGTATCATAAAGCTTAAACGCAATCTCTCCACTAAAAACATCCCCACTCGTTTTAGAAAGCTCCTCTTTAAAAAGCTCCATCCCTTTATCAATTGTGGCAAAAAATCTCTCTTCTTCAAGTTTTATTGCATCTTTTATGGCTTCTTTTTTCTCTTTAAGCTGTGGATAGATATCCCCCATTTGATTTACCAAAGTATCAACGATTTTATACATAAAAGGCTCACGCATCCCAAGAAGATACCCATGCCTTACCCCTCTTCTTAAAATCCTTCTTAATACATACCCCCTACCTTCTCTATCAAACCTAACCCCTTCACTCAGTAAAAAGCTAACAGCCCTTATGTGATCAGCTATTACTCTATGACTTGCTCCTCTTTTATCTTTAAAATACTCTTTATTTGTAATTTCCACAATTTTTTCAAGCAAAGGTCTAAAAATTGAAGTATCATAATTACTCTCAACCCCCTCTACAACAGCTGTAATCCTCTCTAATCCCATACCTGTATCAATGCTTGGCTTTGGAAGAGGGGTTAATTTGCCACTCTCATCTCTATTATACTGCATAAAAACCAAATTCCAAATTTCTAAAAACCTATCCCCCTCTCCTCCTAAATAATCCTCAGGAGAATTAAATTTATCAGCACCTTGGTCATAATGAATCTCACTGCAAGGTCCGCAAGGTCCGGTATCTCCCATCTGCCAGAAGTTATCTTTATCGCCCATTTTTACAATTCTATCCTTTGGAACATACTTCTCCCAGATTTTCCCAGCTTCATCATCACTTTTATGAATTGTAATCCAAAGCCTATCTTTATCAAGCCCTAAAACTTCTGTGACAAACTCCCAAGCATAAGCAATCGCTTCTTCTTTAAAATAATCCCCAAAAGAGAAATTTCCAAGCATTTCAAAAAGAGTATGGTGGCGGTTTGTATACCCTACATTTTCAAGGTCGTTATGTTTCCCTCCTGCTCTCATACAAAGCTGAGATGATGTTGCTCTTGGCGGATTTGGGGCTGGTTTTTCTCCGGTAAAAATCGGTTTAAAAGGAACCATTCCAGCATTCGTAAAAAGCAAAGTAGGGTCATCAGGCACCAAAGGAGCGGATGGGTAGACTTTATGCCCTTTTTTTTCAAAAAACTCTAAAAATTTTTTCCTTATATCCATAAAAGACCTTTTTTGCTAAAATTTTAACATAAAAGTAATCATACTTAATAAATAAAGAGATAAAAATGTATGAAAAAGAGTTAAATTTACTTAAAGCAAAAGGAAGACTTAGAGAGAAAAAACTCTATCAAAATGTAATAGACCTTGCAAGTAATGACTACTTAGGCTTAGCAGAAGATGAGGAGATATTAAATAAAGCCTATCTTAAAGCAAAAGAGTTAAAACTTCACGGCTCAAAAGCATCCCTCCTTGTAAACGGATATAACTTAGCCCATAAGATGCTTGAAGAGAAGTTAAAAAAGCTAAATAACTTTGAAGAGGCTTTAATTGTAGGAAGCGGATTTTTGGCAAATATGGCGTTGTTTGAGCTTGGTAGGAAGGGGGATTTGTTTTTGGTAGATAGCGAATATCACGCAAGCGGGATAGTTGGGGCTAAATTAACAAAAGCGGAAGTTAGGTTTTTTAATCATAACGATTTAGAGGATTTAAAACAAAAAAGCAAAGACTATAAAAAATTTAAAAGAGTGTTTGTCGTAGTTGAAGGAATTTACTCAATGGGAGGGGATAAAGTAAAAGAAGAGATTACAAACTTTGCTTATGATATTGGATATTTAATAATTGACGAAGCCCACAGTGTTGGAGTTAGGGGCAAAAATTTAATGGGGATAAGTGATGAATATAATCTAAATCCTAAAAAAACGATAAAAATGGGAACACTTGGAAAAGCTCTTGGGAGTTATGGAGCTTATATCCTTGCAAACAAAGAGATAATAGAGTTTTTAATAAACAGGGCAAAAAGCGTAATTTACACAACCGCCCTAAGCCCTATGGATACCCTACTTGGATTTTACGCCCTTGAAAAAATTGAAAACAATCTAAACGAATTTAAAGAGAAAATTAACCTTAGATTAAGGTTAAATTCAGACTCATTAATTAAAATTATCCCAACAAAAGATGTTGTAAAAAAACAAAAAGAACTCTTAAAAGAGAACATTTTAGTAGGAGCTATAAGACCCCCTACCACAAAAGAGGAGATAATAAGAGTGATTATGAGAGTAAATATTGATTTTGAGCTTACAAAAAATATAATAAAAAGACTTTCTAAATGACAAGGTTTCAAAAAATCGTAATAAGATTTTTAATTTTTACGATAACTTTAATGATTGCAATTGGAGGATATATTTTTTATCTTTATGAAGATACTAAATTCGCAAGTGAAAAAATAGTATACTACAATCCTCCACTCTCAGCACGATTTTATGATAGAAACCATAACCTCCTTGCAATTCGCTACAAAGACGAAAATAGACTTTATGTAAAGTATAAAGATATCCCAGGAAGAGTAATTGAAACTTTAATCGCCACAGAAGACACCTCCTTTTTTGAGCATCCAGGAATTAACATAAACGCAATTATAAGAGCTTTGATAAAAGATATAAAAGCCGGTAAAAAAGTAGAAGGCGCTTCTACCATAACTCAACAATTAGTAAGAAATATCTATCTATCTCGCAAAAAAACGCTTTCAAGAAAAATAAAAGAGATATTTTTATCATTAAAAATTGAGAGGATTTTGACAAAAGAGGAGATTTTAGAGAGATACCTAAACCAAATCTACTTTGGACACAGGTATTATGGGATAAAAACAGCAGCCCTTGGGTATTTTCATAAAGACTTAAAAGATTTGAGTTTAAAAGAGACTGCAATGTTAATAGCCCTCCCAAAAGGTCCAAGTATCTATGACCCAACTCGCCATTATGAAGCAAACACAAAAAGAGCAAATTCAATCATAAAAAGAATGTATAATCTTGGATGGATTACAAAAGCTGAACTTAAAAAAGCCCTAAGCGAAAATCCAAAAGTTTATAACTATCTTGTAAAACCAAAAGCCCCTTATGCAGTTGATACAGCAATAAGAAAACTTTTGCCAAAATATCCAGATTTATTAACCCGTGGATATAACATCACACTAACAATTGACCTCCCAACCCAAGAAATAGCACAAAAAACCCTAAAATGGAACTATCAGAGATTGATAAAAGAAAATCCAGAACTTAATAACTCCACATTAAACGGAGCATTAATAAATATAAACCAAAAAACAGGAGAAGTTTTGGCGCTTGTTGGAGGAGTTGATTATAAAAAAAGCAAATTCAATAGAGTAATTCAATCAAAAAGAAGTGTTGGAAGCTCAATTAAACCATTTATCTATCAAATTGCCCTAAATTATGGATACAATCCAGCAAGCAAAATCGCAGACATTAGTAGAGTCTTTAAAATCAAAACTCCACAAGAAGATGAAGTATGGAAGCCAAAAAATTATGAAAGAAATACTCTTGGGCTTATTACTCTAAGAGAAGCCCTTGTGCATTCAAGAAACCTTGCAACTATAAACTTAGTAAGAGATTTAGGGCTTGATGTAGTAATTAACAACCTTGAAAAATTTGGATTTCCAAAAATGCCATATAACCTATCAATCTCTCTTGGAAGTATTGGGATTGATATGTGGAGATTTAGCGAGCTTTATACAATAATTAGCAATTATGGCGAAAAATCAAAACTTAGAATCATAAAAGAGATTGATATTCCTTTTGAGAATAAAAAAATTATCCCAAAAGAAGCCCACCAAAACATTGAACCAGCCTATCAAGCCTACTTAATGATAAATATGATGGAAGATGTCGTTAAAAAAGGGACTGGAAGAAAAGCATTTATGCCACAAATTCAAATAGCCGGCAAAACTGGAACTACAAATGAGTATAAAGATGCTTGGTTTGTAGGATTTACTCCAAATTCTCAAACAATAATTTGGTTTGGAAAAGATAACGCAAAATCTCTTGGCAAAAGAATGAGTGGAGGAAGAGTATCGGCTCCGGCTTTTAAATACTTTTATGAACATCTCTTAAAAGTTCATCCAGAACTTTTAAGAAAATTTATAACTCCACAAGGAGTAAAAACTTATACAATAAATGGCAAAAAAGAACTCTACACTCCTCTCTCTCCACCAGCAACAGAGCAAAAAGAGGGAGAAATCCCTATATTTTAGAAAGAAGAGTATTTACTCTTTTAATAACCTCTTCCTTCCCAAGCACACTAAGTAAAGCTGCTAAATCAATCCCTTTTGTATCTCCTACCATTGCAATTCTAAGTGGAGGCATTAGAAATTTTGGCTTAATCTCTTTTTGTTTTAAAAACTCATCCATTACCTTATGCCAATCCGGCGGAAGTTTTGGGTCTTTGTCTTTTAAAAATTCAATAAACTCTCTTAAATTATTAATTGCATCCTCTTTTAAAAATTTCTTAATAGCCTTTTCATTATATTCGCTTGGAGGGGTTAAAATTTTTTCAATCTCTCTTGCCATCTCTTTTAGAGTTTTTACTCTCTCTTTAAGCTCATCAATTAAAATCTCTTTTTTGTCGTGATTTACAATATCAACTCCAAAGTCATCTCTTAATATTCTCTCAATTCTCTCATTTGGAGAATTTTTGATATAGTGAGAATTTAACCAATCAAGTTTTTCTTTATTAAATCTACTTGGAGCTTTATTTATATCTTTTGGGTCAAATAAATTTATCATCTCTTCAATACTAAAAATCTCTTGGTCTCCATAACTCCATCCAAGTCTAACTAAAAAATTAAGTAAAGCCTCTGGTAAATAACCCTCTTTTTTATACTCCATTACATCAACAGCCCCATCTCGCTTGCTCATTTTTGCGCCTTTTTCGTTATGAATCATAGGCACATGATAAAAATTTGGCACATCCCATCCAAAAGCTTTATAAATTAAGAGTTGTTTAAATGTATTTCTTAAATGGTCATCTCCTCTTATAATATCGCTCATCCCCATTTCTTTATCGTCAATTACTACAACAAAATTATAAGTTGGAGTCCCATCACTCCTTGCAATTACAAAATCTTCAATCTCGCTTGCATCAACACACTGCTTTCCCTTTACTCCATCTTCAAAACAGATTTTGCCTTCAAGTGGAGTTTTGAATCTAATCACATAAGGTTTATCAAGCTCCCCTTTAAAATCCCTATACTTTCTAATATCAATTGGCGGTTTTTCACCTTTTAATTTAGCTTCACGAATCTTTTCAAGTTCTTCTTTTGTCAAATAACATTTATAAGCAAGCCCTTTTTTTAAAAGCTCATTGATATACTTTTTATAAATATCAAATCTCTCACTTTGAAAAACAACCTCATCATCATAATTTAATCCAGTCCAGTTAAAGGCTTTTATTATTGCATCAACTGCCTCTTGCTTATTGCGGCTAAGGTCTGTATCTTCAATTCTTAATCTAAATTTTCCATTGTTTTTTCTTGCAAAAAGCCAGTTAAATAGAGCCGTTCTAAGTCCTCCTATATGCAAATATCCAGTTGGAGATGGTGCAAATCTTGTAACTACCATTTTTATCCTTTTTTATGAAATTGTAACTTATTTATAAGTTTTACTCCAAGCATAACCACCAAAACTTCAATTACCGATGCAGTAATTAAAATCGTATACCAATACTCATCCAATTTATGATTTTGATAAGCAAGAGTTGCAGTAGCAATCATTAAAGTAAGAGGCATAGAGAGTGATAATCCAAATAAAATTGTATCTTTTTTAAGCTCTTTAAAAAAAACAAAAGCACTAACCACTCTTATCCCAATCATAAGAAAAGTTATCTTTAAAACATCTAAAATCATTGAAAAATTAATCTTAAAAATATTAATATTACTTCCAACATGCACAAAAAAGATAGTAATCAAAAATCCAAATCCAAAAGGAGCAAGTTTATGTTCTAAATCGTGATTATGCTCAAAAAAAGTCCTTAAAAATACTCCCACCACAAACGCCCCAAGCACAACATCAAGATGTAAAGTTATCATAATTGCAATCATTATAAAAAAAAGACTCATCGCAATCCTTACATCCTGATAATATCTATCTCTGCGAGGCATAAGGTATAATTTAAGCTGAGGATACCACCAAAGTAAAGTCCTAAACATCAAAAACACAAAAGCAAGAGTAGCAATAAACAAAAGCAAAATAAAAATATTTAAAAAAAGTTTTGCCGAAAATCCCACTTCAAAATATCCACTAATAATTGTTAGCACCAAAATAGACAAAAGCTCACCAATTACTCCAACTTTAATAGCTAAATCAAGCCAAGGAGTTTTGCCAACCTCTTGTTGAATTGAGAGTAAAAGCCCAATAGAAATTAATGGCAAAATCACAACAAATACCAAAGAAAAATGAAAAATATAAATCACTAAAAAAGATAAAAGATATAAAAACAATAAAAACAAAAATGCCTTTTTATAAATAGATTTTCCAAGCTTTAAAATATCTTTTAAATCAACCTCCATTCCAGCAAGCAACATCAAATATAAAAATCCAACTTCTGCTAATAAAGAAAAAATTTCGTTATGGTGCAAAAATCCAAAAGCTGCTGCCAAGCTCCCAAGCCCCATCTCTACCATTGAGATTGGAAGTTTTAAAGTATTACTAATAAAAGGAGAAATTAACAAAATAACCGATAAAGTAATAATTAACGCAATATCAGCACTCATTTGCTACCTTGATTTTATATCTTTTAATAACTTCCAAATCCAAATCCTCTTTTTCCCCTTTTGTAGTTAAATAATCCCCAATTACTATTGAATTTACCCCATATTTTAAAGCCTCAACCCATTCACTTCCAAATACAAGCTCTCTACCTCCTGCAAGCATTAAAATTTTAGGATTTATCTCTTTTTTTACTCTTTTTATAACATCAATTGCCATTTTTTTATCCCAAGTAGCTTTTAGAGGAAGTTTTAGGTTTTCAATAAAAAAGTTAATAGGAACTCCATCTGGCTTTAACTCTTTTAAATAATTTATAAGCTCTCTTCTATCCTCCTCACTCTCACCAAGCCCAAAAATCCCGCCGCTACACAATTTAAGCCCAGCCTCTTTAACATTCAAACAGGTATTAAATCTCTCTTCAAAGGAGTGGGTGGAGCATATTTTTGAGTAAAAACTTTTTCCTGTTTCAAGATTGTGGTTATAAATTTTTATTCCTGCTTTTTTAAGCTCCTTTAAAGCTTCCTTAGTTGCTACACCATTGCATCCAATTAAAGTAATATCAACCTCTTTTAAAATAGCCTTGCTAGCTTTACAAATATATTCAAGAGTCTTATCATCAAGACTTTTTCCGCTTGTTACCAAACAAAAACCTGCGGCTTTATATTTTTTGGCAAGTTTTGCTTCATCTACAATCACTTCAATAGGTTTTTCTCTAAATCTTTTAATATCCGCTCCCCATTTTACACTTTGGGTACAAAATTTACAATCTTCCCTGCAAGCACCTGAACGGATGTTTGAAATAGCACAAAGATATATCACTCTTTACCTCCGGAAATAAAAAATTCTTTTACCTTGCTTTTCCACTCAGTAGTTTTAATTTTTCTGTAAAAAAAAGTTACGATATATTTATCTTTTTTTATATCAAGCGTCATACAACTGCTAAATCCAGTATCCCTTGCACAAACTTCCCCTGGATTTAGTATTAAATTTTTGCCATTAAAGCTAATATCCACATCGTGAGTATGTCCATATACAATAATATCCGTATCAAGCGGAAACATATACTTTGGATAGTGCATAAGCTTCCACGTTTTACCAGCAAGTTTAAAATAAAAAGGTTCTGTTACTAACTCATACTTATCAACCAAACTATAAAGATGATAATCGTTATTCCCAAGCACTGCTACATATCTTATATTTTTAGACTCAATATATTCAAGTATCTCCTCTTTTACAATATCCCCAGCATGAACCAAAAACTCAATCCCCTCATCTATTAATAAATCAATAGCCTTTTTTGCACGACCTACTTTTTTGTGGGTATCAGATATTATTCCTACTTTCATTAAACATCCTCTCTTTTTTTACATTTAATGCATTCATAAACTTCTTTTCCTCTATAAGTTCTCTTTGCCATCAAATATCCACACTCTTCACATTTTTTATTTATAGGGCGGTATTTTGAGATAAAGTTACACTCTGGATAATTGCTACACCCATAAAACTCTCCTCTTTTACTTTTCCTTTTAATTATATCTCCCCCACACTCTGGGCATTTCACATCTTCAAGAATTTCAGGTGGATTTAGAGGTTTTGTATTTTTACACTCTGGATAATTGCTACACGCCAAAAACTCTCCCTTTTTTCCTCTTTTTACCACCATATCAGCCCCGCATTTATCACACTTAACATCTACCTTTTTTTCTTCTTTTTCAATAGGACGAGTATATCTGCATTTTGGAAATGAGCTACACGCAATAAATTCTCCAAATCTTCCCTTTCTAATTACAAGAGGACTCCCGCACTTAGGACACACTTCATCAATCGGTTTTGCAATTTTTTGAGAAGGAATCTCCTCCTCACCCTTTTTAATAAGCTCCATAAAAGGATAATAAAACTCCTTTAACATCTCCTGCCAATCTTTTTTCCCCCCGGCAATCTCATCAAGCATCTCTTCCATATTTGCCGTAAAGTTTGCATCCACAATATCAGGAAAATGCTTTTCTAAAACTCCAATTACATTAAAAGCAATTTCAGTTGGATAAAGCTTTCTCTCTTTTAGCTCTACATAATCCCTATTTTGCAAAAGTGTAATTGTAGGAGCGTATGTTGATGGACGACCAATTCCAAGAGTTTCAAGTTGCTTTATCAAAGATGCTTCCGTAAACCTCTCAGGAGGTTTTGTAAAGTGTTGGGTTGCTTTTATATCTTCTGGTTTTAACTTCTCACCCTCACTAAATTCAGGCAACAGTGTATCAGCACTTGGCTTTCCATATACCTTATAAAATCCATCAAACACAAGTCTTTTACCGCTTATTTTAAACTCTCCCTTTTCGTTTGTAAGGTAGATATTTTGAGTCTCAAACTTTGCATCTTTCATTTGAGAAGCTAAAAAGCGGTTATAAATTAAAGTATATAGCTTTAATTCATCTTTACTTAAATAGTTTTTTAAATCATCTGGCGTTAGTCTTACATCAACAGGTCTAATTGCTTCGTGTGCTTCTTGGGCATTTTGAGATTTTGTCTCATAACTCTTAGGTTCTGCATACTCAGCCCCGATATTCTCTTTTATAAATTCAACTGCTGCATCCTGAGCTTCTTTTGCAATGTTTAAGCTATCTGTTCTCATATAGGTAATAATCCCACTCTCTCCAACAGGAGTTTTAACTCCCTCATAAAGTTTTTGAGCTATTTGCATAGTACGTCTAGGTGAAAAGCCAAGCTCACTACTTGCAACTTGTTGCAGGGTTGAAGTCATAAAAGGAGCTGGGGATTTTGAAGTGGTAATTTTTTTCTCAATTTTACTAACTTCATATTCAAGAGGTTTTAACTCTTTTACTATCTTTGTAGCCTCTTCTTTATTTGAAATATCAAACTTTTTAAGCTTCTTACCATGATACTTCATTAAATCAGCTTTAATTTTTTTAAAAATTCCTTCAATCCTCCAATACTCTTTTGGCTTAAATTCTTTAATCTCCCTTTCTCTATCAACTACTAGTTTGAGTGCCGCACTCTGAACTCTCCCAGCACTTAGCCCTTTTTGAATTTTCTTATTAAGTAAAGGAGAAAGTTTATACCCAACAATCCTATCAAGAAGTCTTCTTGCTTGTTGGGCGTTGACTCTGTTTATATCAAGTCTTCTTGGATTTTGTAAAGCTTTTTTAATTGCACTCTTTGTAATTTCGTGAAATACAATTCTTGGAAGTTCATCTGGTTTTTTACCAAGAATATGGGCTATATGAAACCCAATAGCTTCACCTTCTCTATCTTCATCTGTGGCGATATAAATAGTCTTTGCTTTTTTTGCTTTTTCTTTTAGCTCTTTTGCAGTTAACTGATGGTCTTTTGTAACTCTATATTGAGGAATAAACTTATCATCTTCTATTTTTATACCAAAAGATGTTTTTGGTAAATCCCTAATATGCCCTTTACTTGCAACAACTTCATACTCTTTTCCCAAAAAGTTTTTAATAGTTTTAGCTTTTGCAGGTGATTCAACTATAATTAATTTTTTACCCAACTTAAACCTTTTTTAGTAGTATTATATCAAAGAATAAACCCTAACCTCATTTCTTCTCTTCTTAGCCTCATACAACGCCTCATCAGCTTCTTTTAAAGCCTTTTGAATATCCCCCCTATAAAGGCTAACCCCAGCACTTATTGTAAATTTAACCCCGTTAATCTGGGATTTTTCAACTAATTTTCTTATTTTCTCAGCTACTTTTTTTCCAACTTCCAAATCACTCCCAGCCAACACCAAAACAAACTCCTCCCCTCCAATCCTTGCAAAAATATCACTCTCTCTTATATGACTTTTTACCAAAGAAGAAAAAAACTTCAAAACTTCATCCCCAACATCGTGTCCATAGGTATCATTTATTCTCTTAAAATAGTCTAAATCAAACATAACAATAGCACTTGGCACTTTTATTTTATTAACAAGTTCAAAAAATGCTCTTCTATTATAAGCACCCGTTAAATCATCTTTATTTGCAAGCTTTTTTAAAATAGCATTTTGCTCTTTTATTTTACTCTCATACTCCTCAATCAGAGAGCTTAACTTAAAACTAAAATACGAAAAAATCACAACGGAAATAAGCAAATTTACCATATCATAAAAAGAGATAATATGAAAATAAAAAATATAAACAAGCCCATAAAGAGACAAAATAGGCACTATCAAGGCATAAGATTTTGACATAATAAAAAAAGCACTTAAAATTGTGGGATAGAGCCAAAGTAAAATAGCAATATTCTTTAAACTAACATATCCAACAAAAATTAATAAAAGCAAAATAACATATGAAAAAATTTGCATTTGCAAAAGATATTTTTTTAATTTTTCAAAAAAAACCACTTCTATAAAAAAAGTGCCAAAAGCAAAAAATAAAAAAAATATCTCAACAACCGAATAATAATTAGTAAGAAACTTAACAAGCAATAAAATAAAAAGGACAAAAAGGCTCAAAATAAGTCCCATTTTTGAAAAAGAGACCCTAAGCTCCTCCATCAGCTTAGCCTGTTTCTAAAATCTTCAAAATGAAACTCCCTTGTAGTCCAAAGCGAGCCGTCTTTTCTTTTAATAACAATACTTGGAAGTTTAATTCCATTAAACGCCGTATTTTTTACCATTGTATAAATTGCCATATCTTCAAAAATTATTTTATCTCCAACTTTAAGTTCTTTATCAAAACTATAATCCCCTATCACATCACCAGCAAGGCAAGTAACTCCTCCTAGCCTATAAGTATAAGGTTTTTCACCTGGCTTCCCAGCTCCTCTTACATTTGGGCGGTATGGCATAGCAAGCACATCTGGCATATGAGCTTCTGCACTTGTATCAAGAATTGCTATTTTCATCCCATTATCCACAATATCTAAAACCTCAGCCACTAAATATCCAGCATTCAAACCAACAGCTTCACCAGGTTCAAGATAAACATCTTTAATGGTTGGGTATCTGTTTTTGAATTCTTTTATAATTTTTATTAAATTCTCTACATTATAACCAGGTCTTGTTATATGATGACCTCCACCAAAATTTACCCACTCCATATCTTTTAAATACTCACCAAAATTCTTCTCAAACCCCTCTAACACTCTCTCTAACGCATCATCAAGCTGCTCACAAAGTGCATGAAAATGAAGACCTGAGACATTTTTTAGTTTATTAGCTTTAAAATTCTCTTTTGTAATTCCAAGTCTTGAATATGGAGCACACGGGTCATAAAGTGCAACAGGAGCTGATGAAACCCCAGGATTTACCCTAAGCCCAATTAACGCTTTATCCTTTACTCTTGTCTCAAACCTTTCAAGCTGAGTGAAGCTATTAAATACAACGGTATGAGAAATATCAGCAACCTCATCAATCTCATCATCTTTAAAAGCAGGGCAGTATGTATGCACTTCCCAAGGCTTCATTTGAGCAAGCTTTGCTTCCCAAAGTCCGCTTGCAGTAGCCCCAGCAAGATATTTTTCAAGCAAATCAAAAGTAGCCCAAGTAGCATAACCTTTAAGAGCTACAAGAATTTTTGCATTTGCTTCTTTTTGAACTTTATCAAGGATTTTTAGGTTCTTTTCAAGCAGTTCTTCTTCAATTACATAAGCTGGTGTTTTAATTTCCATATTAATCCTTTTTTGATACCATTTTATCAACTTTTTTAGAGGATTTGAAATGAAAAAATCAATTGCACTTTTAACTACCCTTATATTTATTACTTTTTTAATTACGATTGCTTTTTTTATTTTAAACATTAAATCATCCTCAACAATAACTCTCCCCCAAGATAACCTTATTATAAAAAGCCTTCAAAAAAGCTTGCCTAAAATAGAAGCAAACTCTTCAAAAAAGCTAACTCAATACATAAACACATACCCAATAAACTACAAAGACTTCAAAGCCCTAATAACAATTGAACTTTTAAGCGATAAAATTAACCTCAATCAATATAAAAATCCAGTAGTAAAAAAAATATTAGATAAATTGCTTTATAAGTATCAAATCAAAGATAGTATTTTATTTAAAACATTGCTTGAAGAAAATCTCACAAAAGATGAATTTGATGAAATCTTAAAAAGATATTATAAAATTACAAAAGATAAAAACATCTTTTTAATTCCTTGGGAGAGATATTTTTACTTTTTAAATGGCAGATATAAAGTAATTTGCGAATTTAATCAATTTGATATAGATTGTAATAAAACACTTTTTGCAAAATACAAAAATGCAAAACATATCTTAATAAAAGCAAAAGTAAATTACATTTTACAAAACCAAGAGTCAAATTTGAGTTTGATTTATGATTTAAAAGAGAAAAAGGTTATCAAAATTGAAAAATATCCTCTATACTAAGGATTTTAATCAAGAAATCAACGAAAAAGTTAATGTAATTCTAACACCAGAATTTTATTGGATTGAAAAACTTCCAAAAGTATCACAAAAAATCGCAAAAAAGATCGTGAAATCCTTTTTTAAAGAATTAGACGAAAAAGAGTATAACTTTGAAGTAATAAAAATAAAAGATATGTTATTTGGAGTTGCCCTTCCCAAAAAACTTGATATAAAAATCCCAAAAAAGTATATAAACTCAATTAAACTTGCCCAAATAGAGTTATTTGATTTTGATTGTGTAAAAATAAACAACAATAAATATCTTCAAAAAATTGATGATATTTTGTTTATCCTCCCGACTCCCAAAGAAAATTGCAAAGAAGAAATTCAAGATATAAAACTCTCTAAAAAAAACTTTTACCAAAGCACAAACAACAATATACTCTTTATCGCTTTAATATTTGCAATAATTAACATCTCTTTGTTTCTTAATACAATTTCACTAAAAAAATCAACCTCCACCCTTTATCAAAAGACAACAAACTATCTAAAATCAAACAACCTCCCAACAACATCTTTTGAGTTAGATTCAATTTATCAAAATCTTTTAGTTAAACAAAAAATCCAAAATCAAATAAAGCAAAAACTCTCACTAATTACAAAAACTCCTCTAAAAAAAGGAGATTACTTTTTAAAACTCTCTTTTGATAAAAAGTTTTTTATAATTATAAAAGCTTCTAAAAGCTATGACCCTTATTTCAAAAAATATTTCAAAGTCAAATCAACTTACCAAAATAATTTATACAAAGCGAGTTTGCAATGAGAGAATTAATCTTAATAGCTTTACTAACCACACTTACATTAATTAATTTTATCTATCACTCAAAAGCAAAAAAAGAGTTAAATAACCAAATAAAATATTCCCAAAAATTACTCTTACTTGCTGAAAAAATAAAATCACTAAATAAAAAAGCTACGCCTCCTCACTTTTGTAAGCAAAAAGAAAAAGTTATAATTTGTAAAAATCTTACAAAATCTAAGTTTTATATATTTGAAGAATTTTTATCAAAAGTAAATATAAAATCTCTTGACATTGAGAAAAACAAAACTATAAACGCAAAAGTTACTATACAATGAAAAGAATAGCAATAATAATTGTAGGATTTCTTATTGGATTTATTGTTTTTATGCCAAAAAAAGAGATATTCTTCTTACTTCAAAGAGTTTTACCTCAACAAAATATTCAAATAACATCAACCCCATCTCAAAATCCAATAAAACTAACTCTATTTAACACTAAAATTTTTTATTCAAACATAAAAACAGCATCAATCAAAGAAATAAACATCTACCCACTTTTGCTTATAAACATAATAAAAGCAAAAAATATAAAACTTGACATTGGCAACATCCAAATAAAAACTCTAAACGCTTATTTTACTCTCTATCCAAAAACCTTTATAAAAGGAGATGGGAATATAGGAGAATTTGAAGGATGGATATCGCTAAAAGAAGCAAAAATTTACATCAAAAACCCATCTTTTCAAATAAAACCTCTCTTAAAAAGAGACAAAAAAGGATATTTTTATTATGAAAAATTTTAAACTTTTTATTATCGCTTTTTTAAGCTCATACCTTTTATGGAATATAGCTTTATTATTTTTGCCAAGATACCCTCTAATATACACTCAAAATCAAAAGCAAATCCCTCAAATAAAAATAAATCTTACAAGAATTTTTCTAAACTCCCAAGCATCCATAATCCCTAAAAAAAGCTACACTCTAAAAAATATCACTCTAAAAGGAGTATACATATCAGATAAAAAAAAATTTATAATCATCTCTTCAAATAAAAAAACCCATTTTATAAATTTAAATGAAACTTTTAGAGGCTACAAACTAATAAAAATAACTCCTACAACTGCTTACTTTAAAAAAGGAGACTTAATTTATAAAGTAAGCTTTAAAAAAATAAAACTCCCTCCTCCTACCCCTCTTTATGAAATTCCAAAAACAACCATAAAAACATATGAAAAAAACTTTGCAAAAATTTGGCAAGATATTGGGATTATAAAAGCAAAAGATGGATATAAAATTACTTTCATAAAGAAAAATTCCATTTTTGATAAAATTGGATTAAAAAGGGGGGATATTTTGTTAAGCATAAACAACATTCCACTAAACTCAGACGCAAACGCTTGGAAGACTTATAATACACTAAAAAACCAACGCCATTTAACTCTTAAAATCAAAAGAAATTCCCAAATAAAGGTTATAGAATATGAGATTTATTAAATTAATTTTTTTAGCTACTTTTGCATTTGCAAATGTTGAATTAAATTTTCAAAACTTAGATATTAACGATTTTATAAAATTAGTTGCAAAAGTTACCCACAAAAACATCCTAATCCCATCTCCAATAAGAGGTAAAGTAAACTTTATCTCCGTAAAACCTGTAAAAGAGAATGAAATCTATGATATTTTGCTTAGCATCCTAAAATCAAAAAGATATACAATCGTAAGTGAAAATGGATTTTTAAAAGTTGTAAGAAGCAATGAAGCCGTAAAAGAAGCTCCTCCTCTTAAAAGCTCCATTTATCAGCTTCAAACAAGCATAATAAGATTAAAAAACACATCAGTAAGAGATGTTTATGGTCAAGTTGTCTATTTAGTTAGCAAAGATGGAAAAATGGTAATGAATATAGATAAAAACTTACTCATAATCACAGACTATCCTAAAAACATAAAATTAATAAAAACCATAATAAAAAAAATAGACACAGCCAACAAAATGGTAATAAAAAAAATAACACTCCACTATACAGAAGCCCAAAAAACCTACAAAGAGCTAAAAGACATAGCAAACACGATGTTTAATAAAAGAGTATATAAATATAAAATCATCCCAAACTCAAACTCTAACTCAATTATAATAATAGCGCCAAAAGTCGTAGCTTCTACTTTATATAAAAGCGCAAAATTAATTGATGAAAAACCAAAACCATCCAACCAAATAACCCAAATAATCACTCTTAAAAATTCAGATGTTGTAGATATAGCAAAAATTTTAAACGAAATCGTTAAAGTAAAATTTAAAAAAAATCCCCCATCAATTACAACTAGCAAAGAGACAAACTCATTAATTATAGTAGCAAATTTAAAGCAACTTGAAATGATAAAAACAATTATAAAAGCTCTTGATATCCCAAAACAACAAGTTTATGTAAAAGCAAAAATCCTTGAAATCTCAAACTCAAAAGCAGCTCAAATTGGAGCAAATCTTGGGCTTATTGGAGGAAGCGCTGGGGCAAATGGGATTTATACTCTAAGTGCAAATTTAGGAGGACCTTCTCTTGCATTCAATCCAGCTGATTTAGGACTTGCCTTGCCTACCTTAAAACAAGGACTAGCACTTGGAGCTACGATTGATTTATTAGAAACTCTTGGAGCCGCAAAAAAATTAAGCGAACCATCAATTCTTTGTATTAACAATACTCCATCAACAATTTATGTTGGTAAAACCGTATCAGTCTTAACTGGTAAAACCACCTCAACCGTTACAAGTGAATCTTACACTCGCCAAGACATTGGGCTTACTTTAAAAATTACCCCAAGAATTGATAGCGATAATAAAGTAGCTTTAAAAGTAGAAACCTTAGTAGAAGATATCCTCCCAGGCTCAGTCGTTGGACTTCCTACCACTTCAAAAAGAGAAGTTAAAACAACTACAATCGTAAATAACGGACAAAGTATAATAATTGGAGGACTTGTAAAAAACAATAAAGACATAACAATTAAAAAAATCCCACTCCTTGGGGATATCCCAATAATTGGGGCACTTTTTAGACATAAAGAGACAAACATTGATAAAACAACTCTTGCCATCTTAATAACTCCATATATTGTTAAAAAAAGCTCAGACTTAGAAAAATTACGCACCACCCTTGCAAAACTTGACGCACTTGAAAAAAAATTTGTAAAAGAGTATTTAAAGAAAAAAGGAATCAAAATTGAAAACAATAAATAACATAAACCCAAAAGCAATACTCCTTGAAGACTTTGACATTGAAAATGGGATAAAATATTCTCTTTTACCAGTAAAGATTGATAATAAAAAAGTTTTTATCACAACCAAAGACAACTTAATAAAAGCACTAAATTTTTACAATAAAATATCACTCCCTCTTGAAGTTGTAATAACAGATAAAGACTCTTTTGAAAGAGCCTTAAATCAATTTATGGAGATAAAAACTCAAAAAAATCTAAAAGAAATTGAGTTTGATGAAGAGATGGAGTTAGAGAGTGAAATTGATATTTTAAACTCAACAGAAGAAGCTCCTGTTATTAAATTTGTAAACGCAATGTTTTTTCAAGCAATTAAAAAAAGAGCAAGTGATATTCACATTGAAACTCACGAAAACTTTGGACTTATAAGATTTAGAATTGATGGAGTTTTAATCACCCAAACCCAAATTCCAAAAAATCTCACCCAACTTATAATCAATAGAATAAAAGTTATCTCAAACCTTGACATTTCAGAGACAAGAAAACCACAAGATGGAAGAACTCAAATAAAACTAAATAAAACAATTGACATAAGAGTCTCAATAATCCCAACTTACTTTGGAGAAAAAGCAGTCCTTAGAATCCTTATGGAGAGCGAAGATATTCCAAGCTTAGAAGAGCTTGGATTTGATAGAGAAATAACCCAAGGATTTAGAGAACTTCTTGAACACTCATATGGAATGATTTTAGTAACTGGTCCAACTGGGAGTGGAAAATCAACAACTCTTCACTCCTTCCTTCAAACAATAGCTACCCCAGAGAAAAACATCATAACAATTGAAGACCCAGTTGAATATAAAGCAAACAACATAAATCAAATCCAAGTAAACCCCAAAGTAAACCTAACTTTTAGCACTGGACTTAGAAGCATTCTTCGCCAAGACCCAGATGTTATAATGGTAGGAGAAATAAGAGACAAAGAAACAGCCTCAATTGCAATCCAAGCAGCACTCACTGGACATTTACTTCTCTCAACTCTTCACACAAACAACGCCCCAGCAACAATCACACGGCTCATGGATATGGGAATTGATAGCTTTTTAATCTCATCAAGCTTAATTGGAGTTTTATCTCAAAGACTTATTAGAAAACTTTGTGAATGTAAAAAAGAAGCAAGCAAAGAAGAGTATGAAGAGTTAGAAAAGATAATAAAAAAAGACCCTCTCTTACAAAACCATAAAATCCAAAAACTCTACACCCATACAGGATGCAAAAAATGCAATTTCACAGGATATTTAGGAAGAAAAGCAATTGGTGAACTTCTTATAATTGATGATGAAATTAAAGCTTTAATCGCAAAAAAGGCAAATGATATTGAATTAAAAAAAGCAATGATTAAAAAAGGAATGAAAACTCTAAAAGAAGCTATACTAAATACCCTCTTAAATGGTGAAACTTCACTAAAAGAAGCAATAAGAGTTGGATTAAAGGATTAAATTGAAATTTAAGTATATCGGAATTGATAAGAATGGAAAAAAAGTAAAAGGAACAATATACGCAAACTCCATAAAAGAAGCAAAAGAAAAATTGCAAAATATATACTTAATCAAAATCAAATCATCAACCTCTTTTTCAATTGGAAGCGTAAATAAAAAAGAGCTTGCTAAAACTCTCCAAACCTTAGGACTTTATCTAAAAGCTTCAATTCCTTTAAAAAAAGCAATCAACCTAACCAAAAATCAAACATCTAATCAAAAACTCCAAAAATTTTTAGAACATATAGAAAATGAAATAAATCAAGGAAAAGAACTCTATCTTGCAATAAAATCTCAAAATTTTATAAAACTCCCAAATTATGTTTTAGAATCAATCCAAATAGCTCAAAAAAGCTCAAAACTTGATTTAATCTTAATTGAAATGGCAAATTTTTTAATGCAAGAAGAGAAAATATCCTCAAAAACTCTCCAAGCAATCACTTATCCAGCATTTGTAATTACGATAAGTATCATCTTAGTTGGAATTATGCTAACAACAATGGTGCCAAAAATTATAAGCATCTTCTCATCCCTAAACCAAACACTCCCAACTCCAACTAAGATAGTAATCTCTCTATCAAATTTTATAAAAGAACATTATTTTTTAATACTCCTTAGCTTATTAATTTTTATCATAGTTTCAGTTTTACTTTACAAAAGAAAAAAAATAAGACTTTTTATTCATTCTTTTTTATTAAAACTTCCAATCTTAAAAAGATTAATAACTTCAAAAGAGATAGGAAGGTTTAGCTATTTAAGTTTTGTATTAACAAGCTCAGGAATTAACTTTATAGATGCTATAAATCTCTCTTTAAATACAATAGAAAATGAAAAAATAAAAAATGATTTAAAAAAAGCACTAATAAAAGTAAAAGAAGGAGAAAAACTCTCAACCGCTCTAAAAGAGATAAATTTTTATGATGAGAGTTTTATTCAAACAGTTGCGTTAATTGAAGAGACAGGAGAAGTAAAAAATATCTTAAAAAACATAAGTAAGCTATATTTAAACGAATATGAAACTCAAATATCAACTCTTCTCTCTTTGCTTGAACCTATCTTAATGATAATAGTAGGAGCAGTGATAGGATTTATTATCACTGCTATGCTACTTCCAATTTTTAGTATGAATATAATCCATTAAACCCATCTTCTCCTACAAAATCTACCATACCCGCGACCAAATCCTCTACCATATCCCCTACCAAATCCTCTTCTAAAACCATATCCTCTTCCAAGTCCTCTTCCATAACCTCTATCAATCACACCATCAAAATCAACTCTGCTACCATCAAAATTTTCTAAAAATTTATCAATCTCTTTTTCATTAGTAACAATAGGTTTAATCCCTTCTCTTTGAAGATTTAAAATCATCCCCTCTCCAAAATCTCTTGCAACAAAAACATCAACTCCTTCTTCTCTTAATAACGCAGGTACAATCCTACCAACTCCAAGACCCCTTTGCCCTTCTGGCAAGTTAGCTACCTCTTTTACTCTATCTAAAAGAGGATTTTTTAGATAAATTCTTTCATTTGTATCAGTATCTACGATTAAAAATCCTTTTGCAAGTCCAATATGATTTGCAATTGTTTTTTGATTGTTTGTTGGAAATGCTACTCTCATTTTTCCCTCCTTAAAAGTTTTTGACATATGTTATTATACCATTTTTATGAACATATGTCAACTATAATCTCTATATTTTTGTTAAAATTTCTCAAAAAAGGATAAAAAATGATTATATTAGACACTCCAATTGATATGCACCTTCACCTAAGAGAAGGTCAAATTTTAAAAGATGTTTTACCTTTTTCTCAAAAACAATTTGCAGCAGCTGTTATAATGCCAAATTTAATTCCACCAGTTGATAACAAAGAGAGATTAAGAAATTATAAAGAAGAAATTTTAGAAAATAGTCAAGACTTTACCCCTCTTATGAATCTTTTTATGAGAGAATATTCAAAAGAGGAGCTTAGTGAGTTAAAAAATGAAATTTTTGGCATTAAACTCTACCCTGCTGGAATTACAACAAACTCTCAAAACGGAGTAAAATCAATTGAGAACATCTATCCAGTGCTTGAAATAATGAGTGAGCTTAACATCCCTTTATCAGTCCACGGAGAAACAAATGGATTTGTACTTGATAGAGAAAGAGAATTTAAAAGCGTATATGAAAAAATAGCAAAAGATTTCCCAAAGTTAAAAATTATTATGGAGCATATTGGAACTGCTGATTTACTTGATTTGCTTGATAAATACGAAAATTTATATGCAACAATTACACTCCATCACTTACTCTTAACGCTTGATGAGGTTGCTGGGGGTATGCTAAATCCTCACTACTTTTGCAAGCCAATTCTAAAAACCCCAAAAGATAAAGACGCAATTCAAAGCTTTGTAAAAAAAGGACATAAAAAAGTAATGTTTGGAAGCGATTCAGCCCCTCACACAATCAAAAACAAACTAAAAGGAGCAGCTGGAATATTCTCAGCCCCAGTAATCTTACCGGCACTTGCAGAGTTTTTTGGAGATGATATTGATACTTTCCAAAAATTTATCAGCAACAACGCAAGAGAGAATTTTAATATCAATGTGCCTAAAAAAGAAGTTAGATTAATCCAAAAAGAGTGGCAAGCACCTTATTTAGTAGGAGAGATAAAACCAATGTTTGCAGGCAAAAAATTTAAATTTATGGTGGAATAGAGGATTTTTTAAAAAAAGCCTGAATTTTTAAGAAAGTTTTAAGAAAAGAGAAGTTATAATTATACACAATAAAATAAAGGGCTTATAATGAAATTCTCTATTGTTTTTGATAACTACCAGGCAAACGAAGAATTAGAAGCTCACTGGGGATTTGCTTGCGTTATTGGAAGAAGTTTTTTATTTGACACAGGCAGCTATGGAAGTGCTCTTATTAGAAATATGAGAAAAATGTCTTTATATCCAGAAGATATTTTAGACATTTTTATCTCTCACCCTCACTGGGACCATATAGGAGGACTTCCAGAAATTTTAGATGTTAATAGGAGAACAACCATATGTGTGCCAAACTCGTGTTCAAAAAAGTATGTAGAATTTTTATCATCGCTAAGTGAAAGAGTCGTAATATCAGATAGTGTAGAATCCTTACAAAATAAAAAACTATTTGCAGATTTTTATACAACAGGGACTATAAATAAAATTGAGCAAAGTTTAATCATAAATAATGAACACGGATTGTTTTTGGTAGTTGGATGTGCACACCCTGGAATTGTCAATATTGTAAGACACGCTCAACATATGTTTAAAAAGCCAATCTCTTATTTAATAGGAGGATTTCATTTATACAACAAATCAAAAGATGAAATTTACAAAACTATAAAAGCCCTTAAAGAACTTGATGTAGAATATGTAACTCCGACTCATTGCACTGGTGATTTAGCAATTGAGATGTTTAAAGATGAATTTAAAGAAAATTTCATCTCAGGTGGAGTTGGAAGAGTAATTGAGGTTAAGTAATGAAAAAGCTAATCTTTTTTCTTGGCTCTCTTTTATTTGCCTCATCTCCACTTGATATTATAAATTCATATAGAACAAACACTGGTTTAAATCCTCTAACAGAAAATGCCCTTTTAAAATGTGCCGCTACAAAACATAATGAATATATGGCAAAAAATAAAGTTTATGGACATTATGAAATGCTAAATACTCCTTACTTTATAGGTAAAACTCCAGGAGATAGAGCAATAAATTGTGGATATGAAAGTAGATACATTTTTGAAAATATTTCAAAAGGACAAAACTCTTACAAAGAATCAATTGAAAACTTAATGAGTGCAATTTATCATAGAATAAATTTTTTAAACTTTAATATTGATGAAATTGGATATGCAAAAAACACTCAATTTTTTACTTATGATATGGGAAATAGCTATATTAATACTGCTTGCCAAAAAGAGTGGAATATTAGGAGTGGAAGTTATGGAATATGCAAAGAATTTAATAAAATAATACCAATTTCATACATTAATCAAATAAAATCCAAAAATCCAAAGCTTATATTCTTTCCATATGCCAATATGAAAAATGTCCCAACTACTTTTTACAACGAACACCCAGATCCATTGCCAGATTATGATATTAGCGGATATCCAATATCAATTCATCTAAATCCTTACTACTTCAAAACTCTTAGAATAAAAAGCTTTGAAATATATCAAAACAACAAAAAAATCCAAAATACAAGAATTCTAACTTATAAAAACGACCCAAATAAAAAACTCTCCAAAACCGATGCAGTATTGTTCCCACTAACTCCCCTTAAACCAAACACCACTTACCACATAGAAGCTAAAATTTTAGCCAATAACACACCAATAAATCTCTCTTGGGATTTTACAACCAAAACAATAAAATCAAACTACTTAATAAACGATGCAAAATATCAACAATTTATAATTAAACCCAATAAAGATTATATAATTTATCTAAAACCTCTCTCCCCTAATGATACCTTTAATTCAATAAGAGTAAGCTATATTGGAGTTTCCATAAACAAATTCAAATTAAAAGATAATAACCATATTTTAGTAAACTTAAAAGGAAATGGTAGTTTTAATATCTTTGCAAAAGATAGAGAAATTAAATTAAAGGTAAAAGAATGAGATTAATAATTGGAATCTCAATAGCTTTATTGTTTATTGGGTGTTCAAAGCCTCCTAAAAACACTTTCCCAGATACTAACATCCAAAAACAAAACGCTCAAAGCGAATGGGAAAAGCTTTAAGGTTTAATTATATCTTCATATGCCCATTTTTTCAAAGTTTTTTCTATAATCTCTTTGCTAAGTTGAGGTTTATCATACATCCCTTTTGCCGCTCTTTGTCTTTGAGCTTCATATAATACAACCCCAGCAGCCACTGAAACATTTAAACTTTGGCTCATCCCATACATTGGAATTATAATTTTTTTATCTGCATACTTAATACTAACTTCACTTGCACCATCTACTTCATTCCCAAGCACAATTAAAGTTGGCTTTGTATAATCAACCTCTCTAAAATCCACAGCTTCTTTATCAAGCAAAGTTACAACAACTTGATAACCTTTGGATTTTATATCCTTATAAAACTTTTCAATATCTTCAACATACTCTGTAAAAATCCACTTATGAGCTCCCATAGTAATTTCGCTATTTAGCTTTACCTTTTTGTGATGGCGATAATAAAGTTTTCCAACATTTACTGCATCACAAGTTCTAACAATTGCTGAGAGATTGTGAGGAGAGTAAACATAATCCATAAAAACTCTTAGAGTATCTTGCCGGGTATAAAGAATCTTTTTCATTCTTTCAAGTCTTTGTGGCGTTACTAAATACATCTAACTCCTTTTTAACATACTTAAAAACAATCCAAAACTCGCAATTAAAACAATAATTGGAGTTGGAGATAAATCATAATAATAACTTATCAAAATCCCACTTGCAATAAAAATAAACGCAATTATACTACTTAAAATAATCGTTTGATAAAACTTTTTGGTAAATTTTTCTGCAATCAATGGAGGAATCGTAAAAAGTGCCAAAATCAAAATAATACCAATTGCTCTTACACTCATAACAATCGTAATGGAAGTTAAAATTAAAAAGTAAAAATAAAGTAAACTTACATTAATCCCTCTTAATCTCAAAAATTCAATATCATAACTCATCGCTAAAAATCTATTATACAAAAATACAATAGAAAAAATTAAAACCAAATCGGTTATAGCCATAAATTTCAAATCACTATCTCCAACTAACAAAATATTACCAAAAAGATAACTAAGCGCATCAGCCTGATATCCGCTAGTTAAATTCAAAAATATAATCCCAACACTCATTCCAAGTGCCCAAATTACTCCAATTAAACTATCTTTTCTATCTTGAAAATATAAGCTAACGACTCCCAAAACAATTGCTAGCAAAATAGTAAAAAATAAAGTAGAAACTATTACACTAACCCCTAAATAAAGCCCAATTCCAATTCCTCCAAAACTACCATGAGCAATGCTACCAGTAATTGAAGTGGCTTTATTTACAACAATTAAACTCCCTATAATTCCAATTGCTATACTCAATAAAATCCCTGCATAAATTGAAGTATTAATTAAATCCCACACTCTTCTCCCTTTAAAAAATCTATAAGCTCAACTTCGCAAAAATGTCTATCTTTTGGAATGTTTAGTTGAGGAGCTTCGTGAATAATTGCTCTTTTATTAATATAAGCAATCTTATCAACTTTTCTAAACAAAATCTTTACATCGTGACTAACTACAATTCTTGTAAGCTCCAAAGATTCAATTAAATTTAAAATCTCATTTTGTCCTTTAATATCAATCGCACTTGTAGGTTCATCCATTATCAAAATCTTTGGCTCAACACTCAGCGCCCTTGCAATTAAAACTTTTTGCCTCTCTCCACCAGAGAGATTTTTAATTTTTTTATCTTTTAGATGCAAAATTCCAAGAATCTCCATCTTCTCATAAGCAATCTTTTTATCCTCTTTTGTATAAAAAAACTTTCCCTTCCTAAGCCTACCTTGCAACACAATATCTTCAACCACTATTGGAATATCAGTTGAGAAAGTAGTATATTGAGGAACATACCCAATAAGATAAGAAGCCTTATTTGGAGGCTTATTATAAATTTTAACTTCCCCTTTCGTTGGCTTTAAAAATCCAAGTAAAATTCTAAGAAAAGTTGTTTTTCCTCCTCCATTTGGTCCAATAATTGCTAAAAACTCTTTATCTTCTAACTCTAAACTAACATCTTCTAAAATCCACTCTCTTGAATATCTAAAATAAAGATGTTTAACTTCAACGGCTTTCATTTAATATCTTTATAAGCTTATTAATAGTAAAAGTTGGCTTTTCATTAAGAGGAGAAACTATTCTAACAACCGCACCAATTTTTTTAGCTACAATTTGGGCATACTTTTTGGGAAATTCAGGTGAAATTATTACAATTCTTACTCCCTCTTTTTTTGCAAGGCTTATAATTTCACTAAGATATTTAAAACTTGGGGCTTTACCCTCTTTTTGAATGGCAATCTCTTTTAAGTGAAAATCTTTTGCAAAATAGTAAAATGAAGGATGAAAAGTTATAAAAGCTTTTTGCTTAATCTCCCTAAACCCTTTTACTTCAAGTGAAGACAATTTTTTAATATACTCTTTATAATTTGCAAGATAAAAATCTTTATTCTTAAAATCCAAATCAACCAAAGTATCCAAAACAACTTTTGCTTGAAGCATTAAAAGCGCTGGACTTAGCCAAATGTGAGGATTTTTTGATGTTTTTATATATTTTGCAAAGCTTACTATTTTAATTGATGGATTTATACTTTTAATTTTATTTAAATATTTCTTATCAAAAGGCACTCCAATCGTAAAATAAACTTTTGAATTACGAATAGATTTTAACTCCTTAAAGCTTGGAGAATAAGTAGCAGGAGAATTACCAGGCGGAACCATTACATTGACTTTAACCTTATCCTTCGCAATAGCCTCAATCACTCCCTTTTGTGGCAAAATCGTAACACTAACTTCAAATCCAAAAAGCAAAGTCGCTAACATTAAAAAAAGTAATTTTTTCATTTCATATCCTTACAAACTTTCGTTGCAAAATCTTCTTCAACAAATCCAAGAATAGTCTCTAAAATAGCATCTGTAATTCTCTTTGGAGCTGTTAATCTACTTGCTGGCAAAATTCCATGAGAGAAAATATGCCTTATTGAAGAAATTAAATAAATTATATTATACTCTCTTCCCTCCAAAAACTTCTCAATTTCTCTTTTATGATTTTTATCCAAATACTCATACAAAAAAGCGTAAAATTTTTTATTTTTCTCAATCCTTTTAGAAAGCTCCTCTCCTCTTTTACCCAAAAGCTCACATGACTTTATATAAAAATTCTCTCTAACCCCCAAGGCTTTTTTTAAATAAATTTCAAACAACGAATAAGCTAAAAATATTCTAAAAAGAGAGTTATACTTTTGAAGTATCGTTTGAGAGTATCCATCTAATTCCAGTCCTCTAAAAGACTTTACAAGCCTATATCTTGCATTTATTCTACTAATCTCTCCATCCTTGCATTCAAATCCAAAATCTTTTGCACTCTTACCACTCTTTAAAGCTTTACTAAACTTTTTCCAACAAGGCAAATTTTTACTCATAATTATCCCAATAAATTTTTATTATTTTACCAAAAGTATGATTTTGAAGTAAATAAAAAGATTATGAAGATAAAAAATCCTCAAAAGAGGATTAAAGGTCTTTTTCAAGACCAGATTTTTTAAGAGTAAACTCTACAAACAGATATCCGATAATAATAAGTGCTGGCCACATAAAAAAGAGGATTACTCCCCAAGTAGTGTGGATTTTATGCACTTCTGGATTAATCCCATTTGGCATAAACTTATCAGCCGCAAGTAAAAAGTTACCCAAAAAAACCATTAACATTGCAATAAAAACTCTCATTATCCCTCCTTAATATGCATGAGATTCTGGGTCTGCAATCTCTTCTTTTGTAATTGGACCACCTTTTTTCATTTGATACCAAACCCAAGCAATATACCCAAGTACAAATGGCACAGAAATACTAACCCATGCCATAACCATAAGAGTATATTTACTACCTGAGCTATTTTGAATTGTCAAACTGCTTTGTAAATCAGCATAACTTGGATAAAAAGAAGTCCCATTTAGTCCTGCAAGTGTAAATACAATAATTCCAATTAATACAATTCCAAGTCCACTAAACCAAATTCCTCTTGTTGAGTTTTTAAACGCTGTAACAAATACTCCAAATACATAAAGCACAAGTCCAATCAAAAGAATAATCAATTGAATTGCACCAAAGGCAAGCAAGTTATGTAGATACTTACCATCTTCATAGTAAACTTTTCCAGTTGGGTCGTGAATATCGTATGCATAACCTTTCATTGTAAGCCATCCAAAAAGCACAACTCCAAGTGCTACTAACAATACAACAAAACATCTCTTAACAATCCCTCTAAGCCTTTCAATAAGCTCAGGGAATTCTTTATTGTCAATATCGTTAATAAGCCACATAGCCCCAAGAATTCTTGCCGCTGCAAATACTAAGATACCCATAGCAAGGTTAAACCAAGCTCCGTGTTTAAAATCAATTGCCGCTTCAAGACCTCTTAGGTTGAACCCCTCAGGTGCAGTTCCCCAATGAAGCACTTTTGTTACTGGGTCATAGCTAAAATTACTTCCAGTAAAGAAAGTTCCAACTGCTGCTCCTATTAATACCATACCAACAAATCCATTAAAATAGAGAAATGCTTTATAAGCACCTTTTCCAATTAAGTTGTTTGGTTTGTTCATATATTCATATGATACCGCTTGAAGCACAAACGCAAACAAAATCAACATCCATACCCAATAAGCTCCACCAAAACTAATTGCATAAAATAGTGGAAATGCCGCATAAAGCGCACCTCCAAAAAGTACCAAAGTTGTAAATGTAAGCTCCCACTTTCTACCAAGTGAATTTAAAATTGCCCTCTCTTCATCTTCACTTTTTGCTGTATGAAAAAGAGTTTGTCCACCTTGAACAAATGTCATAAGTAAGAAAAGCCCTCCAAGAACCGCAATTATTATCCACCAATAAACTTGTAGATAAAAATGTGTTGCGTCCACTGTAATTGGTGCCCAAGTCATCAGTGTGCTCCTTTTGGTCCAGATTTAACGACCGTAAATAGGATTTTAAGCTCTGCAATACCAAGAATTACAAACGCTGTCAAGAATAGGAAAAATGTTGCTTGAACATTTGTAAGTGCAAGTGGTGTTACAGACTCAGCTGTTGGTAATACTCCAAATACTGTCCAAGGTTGTCTTCCAATTTCTGCTGTCATCCATCCAAAGCTTGTTGCAATCCAAGGAAGCGGAACTGAAATAACAGCAAGTTTTTGAAGAAATTTATTTTGTTCAAATGTACCTTTAACAATAGCAACCCAACTCATTAAGAATAGTAAGATAAACCAAAATCCAAGCCCAACCATAATATGGAACGCATAAAATACTGATGGAACTGGTGGATAAATTAAATCAGGATTTTTATCCAAAAAGTATCCATATCCAATTAAATCAGCTTTTGTAAGTTTTACGCCCGTATCTTTATCTTCCCAAATAACTTTATAAAAATCTGCTTTTGCAGCCTCAGCTGCCGCTTCATCTCCTACTTTTTTAGCTTCGTGATATTTAAATAAATCTTCTCTTGCCTCTTTTCCAATTTCAGCTAATTTTTTAAGAGGCCAAATTCCATACTCTTCATTTCCTTTAATTAAATCTTTAAGCCCTGGAACATATGCATTTGGATCTCTTTTTCCAAGAAGTGAGAGCATTTTTGGAAGTTCAATTTTAAATACAAAAGCTTCATCATTGCTTTTTACTTCCTCAGCCGGTAAGTTTTTAGGAATACCAATTGCTACAATTGGTGCACCTTTTTCACCTACATAAAGTCCCTCAGCTGATGCGATTTTAGTTGGCTGAGTATTTGCAACTTCATAAGCATGCTCATCCCCAATTACTGCTACAAAAATTGAAGATATTAAACCAAACGCTGCTGCAACCGCTGCTGATTTTTTCGCAAAGTCTTTATGTTTACCTTTTAAAAGATAAAGTGCTGAAATACCAAGTACAAAAAGTGATGATAATGTATATCCTGCACTAATTGTATGTAAGAATTTTACCTGAGCTACTGGTTGAGTAATAAGTGCCCAGAAGTTTGTCATTTCAAGTCTTGAAGTATCAATATTGAAAAATCCAAATTCGTTACTTGGATGTTGCATAAATCCATTTGCAATCAAAATCCAAAGTGCTGAAAGGTTTGAACCAATTGCAAGTAGCCAAGTTGCTGATAGATGCACTCCTGTGCTAACCCTTTTCCAACCAAAGAATGAAATTGCTGCAAATGTTGCTTCCATAAAGAATGCAACTATACCTTCAACCGCAAGCGGTGCTCCAAATAAATCACCAACTACCCATGAGTAAGTAGACCAGTTTGTACCAAACTCAAACTCGTGAATAATACCTGTTGCTAAACCAAGTGCAAAGTTAATTCCAAAAATCGTTTGCCAAAACTGCGTAATTTCCTTCCACTCTTCTTTTCCTGTCTTTACATAAATCGTCTCAAAAAATGCTACTAAAAACGACATCCCAAGTGTAAATGGCACGAAAAAGAAGTGAAAAAGCGCAGTCATTGCAAATTGGGCTCTTGCCCATTCAAGCATATGCAAATCAATGCCCATTCTGCTCCTCCTTTTTTTGATTAGAGGTTGTAATTCCTGTAATTTGCTTTACATAAAGGTCTTGTAAATGCTCTTTTTTCACTTTTGTCGTAATAGTTGGAAAAAAGAATGCTTTGATAATTACAAAAATTACAACCAACTTAATAATGATAATAACCCAGAGCTTTCGCCCAAGGTCTGATAGGTTTTTAAACCCATCAATGTAAAAGAATAAGACCTTTTTAAACATAAAACCTCCTTTGAGGCTCTTAAAAATTATATATCAATTCCACATCTCAGTCAAGAAAATTTCAACAAATTTTTAAGTTTTGTTTAATGTATACCTATTCAGTAGAAAAAGAAGAAGAGATTAATCTTTTACTTTAACCTCTTTAACTTCACTCTCCCAAAGTCCGTGCTTTGTGCAATAAGCCATTGCTGTTAATTTAAGTTTAGATTTTTTAGGAATGATATAAAAATCTACCTCAGCTTGACTCTTTTCATTTCCAAGAGTTCCTGGCGTAAAAGTAGTTTGAGCAAGCAAAGTATCTCCATCCCAAAGCTGAATGTAGGCAATATAATGATCAAAATCATCTGGATGAGAATATTCATTACCAACTCTAACTTTTACTTTAAATTTTTCACCTTTTTTTGCACTATCTTCACAAATTACAAATGGAGAGTGTCTGTCAATGTAATCTTTTTTAGCTTCTTTGTCAATTTGCGAAATGTCTGTGTATCTATTGATTTTTGGCATATGCGCCTCCTTTTGTTAAAATTTTGATTGTATGGATATTATAGCACAAAAAAAGATAAAATTACTCTTCTTTAAAAGGAAAATAGTGAAAAAAATAGAAATCTTTACCGATGGAAGCTCACTTGGCAATCCAGGAGCTGGGGGATGGTGTGCAATTTTAAGATACAAAAATCAAGAAAAAATCTTAAAAGGCTCTAAAAAATCAACAACTAATAATCAAATGGAATTAATAGCAGTAATCGAAGCTTTAAAAGCATTAAAAGAACCTTGTGAGATTAATTTATATAGCGACTCAACATATGTTTTAAAAGGAATAAGTGAATGGCTTAAAAACTGGCAAAAAAGAGAGTTTAAAAATGTTAAAAATAAAGAGTTATGGCAAGAGCTTTTAAAAATAAGCAAACCTCATAAAATTAATGTTTTTTGGATAAAAGGTCATAGCGGTCATAAAGAGAATGAAATTTGTGATAAAATTGCAAGAGAGGAAGCAATGAAAATAAAGGAGAAAAATGATAGCAAAAGAACTACAAAAGAGCTTGGGGTATGAGTTTAAAGATGAAAAACTCTTAACCGAGGCTCTAACTCATAGAAGTTATACCAAAGATTTTAATAACGAAAGATTAGAATATTTAGGAGATGCCGTTTTAGATTTAATAGTAGGAGAGTATCTATACCATCTTTTTCCAAAAGCAGAAGAAGGAACTCTCTCAAAACTAAGAGCAGCTTTGGTAAATGAAGATAGCTTTAATAAACTTGCAAAAAGACTAAACCTTGGGAAATATCTTTTTTTATCACCAGCTGAGGAGAATAATAAAGGAAGAGAAAAATCATCTATACTATCAAGTGCATTTGAAGCTTTAATTGGAGCAATTTATCTTGAAGCTGGATTTGATAAAGCAAAAGAGATTGCATTAAGACTCTTAAAAGAAGAATACCCTACAATCACTCCACAAGAACTCCTAAAAGACTATAAAACTACTCTTCAAGAAATTACCCAAGCTCACTTTGGAGTTGTGCCAGAGTATAAATTAATAAGTGCAACAGGACCAGACCACAAAAAAGAGTTTGAAATTGGAGTATTAATTAATGGAAAAGAGTATGCAAGAGCAAAAGGCAAAAGCAAAAAAGCAGCTCAACAAGAAGGAGCAAAAATTACAATTGAGAAGCTTAAAAAAGAGCTTAATTTAAAGTGAGGAAGTAATGTTTAACAGTTTTGGAGAGATTTTTAGATTTACAACTTTTGGAGAATCTCACGGAAAAGCAATTGGAGTAGTGATTGATGGAATGCCAGCTGGGATTTTGTTTGATGAAGAATTTTTAAAAAGCGAACTTCAAAGAAGAAAACCCGGTAAAAACAAGTTTTCAACCCAGAGAAAAGAGGAGGATTTACCAGAGGTTTTAAGTGGGATTTTTGAAGGAAAAACAACAGGTACCCCAATTTCAATCATAATTTTTAACAAAGACCAAAAAAGCAAAGACTACTCAAACATAAAAGACCTCTTTCGTCCAGGACACGCAGATTTCACCTATTTTCACAAATATGGAATAAGAGATTATAGAGGTGGAGGGAGAAGCTCAGCAAGGGAGACAGCAGCAAGGGTTGCAGCCGGGGCTGTTGCTAAGATGATTTTAAAAGAGTTTGATATTAAAATTGAAGCCGGAGTTATTGAAATTGGAGGAGTTAGAGGAGAAAATGAAGATTTTGAATATGCAAGAAATTCTCCTCTTTTTGCACTTGATAAAGAAGCTGAGAAAAAGTGGATAGAGTTAATTGAGAGAGCAAAAAACGAACACGACTCTCTTGGAGGGGTTGTAAAACTGAGAATAAAAAATCTGCCAGTAGGACTTGGAGAGCCAATTTATTATAAGCTTGATAATATCTTAGCAAGTGCTATGGTGAGTATCAATGCGGTAAAAGGAGTTTATATAGGAAATCCAAAAGCTCACCGACTAAAAGGGAGTGAGAATAACGATGAAATAAGCAAAGAGGGCTTTCTTAGCAACAATTCAGGAGGAGTGCTTGGGGGGATAAGCAGCGGGGAAGATATTGAGATTGAGATCTATTTTAAACCAACCCCATCAATCTTTAAACCCCAAAAATCAACAGACATTTACGGAAATGAAGTTGAAGTAAACCTAAAAGGGCGCCACGACCCAATCGTAGCAACAAGAGGGAGCGTTGTTGTAGAGGCGATGGCTGCTTGTGTAATTGTTGATATGCTGCTTTTAAACGCTACACGAAAAATAGAGAACTTAAAAAAAATTTACTAATTAAACTCTTTATCAACCGCTCTTTCAAGCTCTTCTTGGGCTTTTTTAGCTTTAAACTCTTGCCATAACGCTTTATCATTTCTAAAAGTAGTAGCAACTGCATTTTTCACATAATTTTTAATATTTTTATCAACACCAACCAAAACATACATAGTCCCATTTGGAGATGTCCATGTTTTAATTAATTTAGTTCCTTGTAAAGCCAAAGAAGTTACTTGCTTTGAAACAGAAGTCACTACTCTCTCAGCCGTTTGAGAATCTCCCATTCCAGTAGAAGACATATAAGACTTAATCATATTCTTAACTTTTAATTTAATCTCTCTTGCAATTTCATCTCTTGCATGTGCCATTGCCTCTTCTCTTTGAAAAGTTATGCCAAGTGGAGATTTTGGAGCACTTCCCACTGCAAAAATACCTCCTTTCATACTTGCCCCTCCATCACAAACCCAACTTGGTGCTTTGGCTCCATCTATTTGACATTCAGGAGTAGATGGAGATTTAGAACAACCAAAAAATAATAAACTCCCTCCTATTAATACAATAGAGAAAATTTTTCTCATAAGCTCTCCTTTTTAAAAAAATTATATCCAAAAAATGATATAATAAATCAAAAAGGTGCTAAATGGCTAAAAAAATCAGAGTAGAAAATGCAGTGGGTGAAGTGTTAATCCACGATATTACAAAAGTTGATGGAGATAAATTTAAAGGAAGGATTTTTAAAAAAGGGCATATTATTCAAAAAGAGGATATAGAAACTTTAAAAAACTTAGGAAAAGAGCATATTTATGTGCTTGAAATTAAAGAAGATGAGATTCACGAAAACGATGCGGCTTATATATTAGCCGATGCACTTATGGGAGAGAATACTTACCACTCAAAAGAGGTTAAAGAAGGAAAACTTACAATCTACTCAAATGCTTTTGGAGTGTGTAAAATTGATGTAGAAAAACTTATTAAATTTAATTCAGTAGGTGAGCCAAGCTGCCCTACAATCTATAATAATTCAGTAGTAAAAAAGGGAGATAAACTTGCAGCAGTTAGAATTATTTCACTCCTTGCACCAAAAGATGAAGTAGAAAAAGCGGCAAACATCGCAAAAAGTGCAGGAGGAATCGTAAAAGTTATACCATTTACTCCTAAAAAAGCTGGACTGATTGTAACTGGAAATGAAGTTTATAAAGGAAGAATAAAAGATAAATTTGAAGAAAAACTAAGACCAAAACTAAAAGAGCTTTTGTGTGAAATTGAAGAAAAAGTAATTTTACCAGACGATAAAAAACAAATTAGAGATAAAATAAAAGAGTTTGCAAAAAAATATGATATCGTAATCCTAACAGGCGGGACTTCCGTTGACCCAGATGATGTAACCTATAAAGCAATCCACGAAGCAGGAGTAAAAAATTATATCCGCGGAAATCCAATTCAACCTGGGAATATGCTTACAATGGGATGGATTGAAGATACCCCGGTGGTAGCAGTCCCAGCAGCGGCTCTTTTTTTTAAACGCACGGCTTTTGATATATGGCTTCCACGATTATTAATTGGTGAAGTTATAAGCAAAGAAGAAGTAATAGCACGCTCTCACGGAGGGCTTCTTGAAGCAATAAACGGAGAGATACCATAAAGGAAAACAATGAAAGTAACAAGAGAAAAAGCAAAAGAGATAATAGATTCTCTAACAACTCAAAAATATTTTGAAACTATTACAATTGATGAGGCTGAGGGGAGGGTTTTATTTGAAGATATTGTGGCTAAATTTAATATACCAGAGAGTGATAAGAGTGCGGTTGATGGGTATGCTATAAATGTAGATAATCTAAGTTATCCAGCAAAACTAAAAATAGAAGATGAAGCCCCAGCCGGCAGTGAACAAAAAGAACTAAAAAATGGAGCAATTTTCATAATGACTGGCGGGGTTGTGCCAAAGGGTGCAAACGCTGTTATTAGGATTGAAGATGTTAAAAGAGAGGGTGAGTATATAATTATTGAAAAAGAGGTAAAAAAAGGAGACTTGATAAATTTTAAAGGAGAAGAGATAAGAGAGGGTGAAATTATCTTAAAAAAAGGTGAGATGCTTGATTATAAAAAAGTAGCCCTCCTTGCAAATATTGGATACTATCAGATAAAAGTTTTCAAAAAAGTAAAAATAGGCATAATAGTAACAGGAAGCGAAGTAAAAGAGCCTTTTGAAGCATTGGATAAAGCAGGGGTTAAAAATTCAAATCTTTATATTTTAAAAGGGCTTTTAAAAGGTTTTGCAGATATTACATATTATGGAAAAGTTGAGGATGAAATAGAAAAATTAAAAGAAGTGTTTAAAAACGCTTTAAATGAAAACGATATCTTAATTTCAAGTGGAGGAGCAAGCAAAGGAAAATATGACTTTACCAAAGATGTAGCAAAAGAGATTGGAATTGATATAAAATTTACAACAACAAACATCCGCCCAGGACGCCCTTTAATCTTTGGAAACAAAGATAAAAAACTCTTTTTTGGGCTTCCAGGATATCCAGCAGCACTTCTTGTAAATGCAATTGAGTTTTTAGTGCCTTTTGTAAAAAAGGCAGCAGGAATTAAAGAATATCAAAACCATTACTTTAAAGCCATCTTAACCCAAAAAGTAAAAGCAAAAAAAGGAAGGGTTGATTTTATAAGGGGAGTAGTTGAGTGCGATAAAGAAGTAACTTTTACCCCATCCTACACCCAACAAACCTCCAACTATCACTCAATGGCAATATCAAACGCCTTAGCAGTAATTGATGAGAATGAAGGAAGTAAAGAGAAAGGAAGCTTAGTAAAAGTAATAAGAATCTAAGCTTTCTTAGCTTCAATAAAATTTTAATTTCTACCTAAAACTTTATTGAATTTAAATTAAATTTAAAAAAAAGAAAGAAAGTACTTATAAAGAGAAGGAGAAATCAACGTTAAGTGCCAGTCACTGGTTATTTAAACTTTAATCACTATCAAGTGTAGCAGGGAGCTACTTTCCCACATCCGTAAGGATGCAGTATCATCACCGCTGTGAGGCTTAACTTCCAGGTTCGAAATGGATCTGGGTGTTCCCCTCAC
>Ga0256838_1000124_pt1 | contig 56334 bp, 57 predicted proteins | sample 4571419metaG_FD_185978 | JGI IMG/M metagenome (GOLD analysis project Ga0256838, IMG submission 185978) | Hydrothermal vent microbial communities from Guaymas Basin, Mexico - 4571-419 | ecosystem: Environmental > Aquatic > Marine > Hydrothermal vents | place: Mexico: Guaymas Basin | collected... | reverse complement strand
ATGTTTAGTATTCATCTCACCTCTTACTAATTTCTCATATCTTTTTTTAGTCTTTTATTCATGCATAGTCTTTTTCAGTATTTTACTGTTTTATTCCTGATTTAAGTTGTGTAGAAAGGTATGAATAATAAAGAATTCATATTTAGCTCTTCGGCTTTTAACCAACTTCTTGTATCAAGTTCCCAAAATGGATGATTATCAGTTGCCGTAATAACTTCACCATTATTTAACTTTATATCTACGAGGTGCTTAAAGTTTTTACCTTTGATAAGATGCGTAACTTCTTGAAGTGATTTAGTTTGATTAACCTCATTATAAGTCCAAACTTCATCACCTATTTTTATCTCTTCTATTGGTATAAGTCCATCTTTTGTAGCTACTAAAGTTTCATTGCTAAAACTATTCTCACATAGCTCAACAGCTTTCCTCATCTTAGGAGAAAAACGGAGCATAAGATTAAGACCTACACTGCTAAGAGCAAGTAGAGGTATCCCACTCAAATCAGCATCACCACTCGTAATAATATCCCCAATATTAAAATAAGTATCCATTTGCATGTTTTGTAAAGAGTTTCGTACCCCCATCGCAGAACTCACTTCTGCCATACTATAATACCCACTAGGGTCAATATTCATCACAGGATTCCCATTCGCATACAGATACTTATGAAGCGTAATAGGGTCTTGTGAGTTACCCATGTAGCTGTCTTGTTGGGTAAATCCTCCTCTTAGTGGGCTGAAATATCTTGAACGGAGGTAATAGTTTTGTGTCTCCTCGTCTAGTTGTTCTCCTGTGAACTTGTAGTTGTTTGTGGTGTTTCCTTCGGTGTTTAGGAGTTTTCCAAAGGCTTCGTAGTTGTAGTTATCGGTAAATGTTCCGTTTTGGTCTGATAAATATCTTGCCGAGCCTAAGCCGTCGTAGTGATAGTCGTAGGTTTTGTTTTGTCTTGTTTGGCTTAGTAAATCATGTCCGTAGGTGTAACTTACGCTTAGGCTATCGTCTTCTATCTCTTGGACGACTTGAGCGTAGGCTTGGTTTGAATCTATGATGTATTGGGTGTTTTGCTTTGTTTTGTTTTTGCTTGTTCTTATGCCTTTGAGGTTGTAGCTGTAAGTGATGGTATCACTCTCTGTGACTACCTCTATGAGTTGATTTTTGGCATTATAGCTATAGTCTGTCTAGGTCATTTTCATACAATATAAATCCCTTTATGTAACCAATCTACCCAAAAAGTGAGGGTTATTCCCACAACTTTTAAAAATACCCGACATATTGAGGCTTTTGTTCTTAGGCTTATGCTTGTTTAGGTGAAGTTGTATGCAATTAATGACAAAACTCCTAAGAATAGCCAAACCAAAAGGATTAACTGATATTTTACAATCATCCTCTTTTGTTAATCTGTCTTTATAGTAATGGTAGGTTTCACAACACCAATGGTCTTTGATTCCCTCTTTAAAGTAGCTGGGGCTTTCTATAAAATTTGCAATTAAATATTGCTCTTTTACTTTTGTTTTGCCCTTCATATCATTTATATGTTTTACCTGCTTGATGATTGATTTTATATGACTAAAAGAGCTATTGCTTATCAGTAATTTATCACTTTTTACACTTAAAACATAAGTCTCTCTTTTTACCCATTTGTTCCCCTCAATAGACTCTCTTTTATCTTTCTCTTCTACTATAGTATGCACCTCTTTTGCATACTCCTCTTCAAAGGCTTCACTTACTTGTTTCAGTAATGTTTTTTGGTTTCCTTTGACTTTGGCTAAGTACCTCTTTCCTTTAGATTCAATCCCATTGAGGCTCTCTACTTGGGTATTTAGTGCATCAAAGGTATAGAGAAATGGTACATCTGAGAATTCCATCTCTAATACCTCTTTAAACTCGGGTATCTCGGACTTCTTAGCCCCTAACTCTCTATGTGCAATAATGATTTTTGATTCTGTCACATTATAATCAAGGGTTTGGCTTAGGGGGGGGTCCTTGGTCGTCATAGCTGTAGATTGTTCCACCTTGTTGTGTGAGTCTATCGTTATCATCATAATCATATTGTGTCGTCACTCCGTCTATGGTACTTTCTATTCTGTTGCTCACTTCATCGTAAGTGTAGCTAGAAGAGTAATCACCATTTTTATCATCTGTTATCTCTTCATTTGTCACGCGTGAGAGGGCATCATAACTGTAGCTTGTGAAGATAACGGTTTTGAGACGCTTGAGGGTGTCGTATTGGGTGGTTTGTTTGTTAAAGTCTGTTTTTGTACTTGGGATATTCGCAATAAGATTCAAGGTCAAAATAAAGAGAAAAAAAATAGCTTTAAAAAATCTCATTTCACTTTCTCCTTTTTAAAATTATTGTAACATAAAGCCAACAAAACTTACGCTATAATCACTCTATGAAAAAAGATATTACAACCAAAGACACCATCAAAACCATCACCCAAGATATAGCCAAATATATTTTAGAACTTGAAGTGACTGATATTGAATTTGTGGATAAAGAGTTGCAACGGATAGAGAAGCGTGAAGCTGACATCGTAGCACTTTGTAAAGTAAATGGGAAGAAAGCTATTCTTCACCTAGAAATCCAAAATGATAACGATAAAACCATGCACCACCGAATGCTAAGATACTACACAGACATCAAACAAAAATTTGACAATTTAGAAGTATATCAATATGTAGTCTATATAGGCAAAGCAAAACTTTCTATGAAAAATGAAATTATTGAAAAAAGACTCAATTTTAGCTATAATATAGTAGATATGCATACGATAGACTGTCAAAAGTTCTTAGAGATGGATAACCCTGATGCTTTGGTATTGAGTATCTTGTGTGACTTCAAACAAAGAAGTGAATTAGATGTGTTAAGCTATATTCTTAAAAGGTTAGAAGAACTCACCAAAGATGATACACATCGTCATGGAAAATATATGCTGATACTTGAAACCCTATCAAGTAACAGAAACTTACAAAAAAGCCTAAAGGAGGCAGAAGAGATGCTAAGAGATATTAAACTAGAAGAGTTACCAAGCTATCAAATTGCTATGGAAAGAGGTAAAGAAAAGTGGGTTTCAGAAGGTGTTACACAAGGACTTTCAGAAGGACTTTCACAAGGCATCATCAAAACAGCTATCACCATGATACATAAATTTAAATTATCTGTGGAAGATGTAGCCAAAGAGTTAAATATCTCACTTGATGAGTTAAAGAAACATTTGAAATAGCTTAGTTTTTAATCGTAAAAAAGTAATACTATCTACCCCTACAAAGCACCAACCTAAACACTTCGTACCCTCTCTTTTGTTCTTGCTATCATTTTTGATGAGACGGATAGGGTTTTGATGCCTAGGGTGATGAGTGGGGGGATGGCTTGTGGGTTGGAAGCTAGTTCTCCACAGATGCTTATGGGTTTGGTGGTTTGGGTGAGGATGCTTTGGATGGCTGAGAATATGACGGGAGAGAGGGCATCGGTTTTGAGTAAGGGGTGGGTTCTTTCTGTGGCAAAAAGATATTGTGTGAGGTCGTTTGTACCGATGGAGTAAAAATCTACTACTTTGTCAAAATCTCGAATGAGAAAGAGAACCGAGGGGACTTCTATCATGATACCAAAGTCTATATGAGAGATGTCTATATGGTGTTTTTGGGCTGTGTGTTGGGCTAGGGTTTTGGCTTTATTGAACTCTTCAACGGTAGATACCATAGGGAACATGATTTTGAGGTTGTGTGTAGATTTTCTATTTTGTGAGGCTAGAAATATAGCATGAAACTGCTCTTGGATAATCTCTGGATGGGTGGTACATAAGCGTATGCCACGCACCCCTAAAAAAGGATTTTTTTCTACGGGTATATCGATATAGGGTAAGGCTTTATCTCCTCCTACATCGATGGTACGCACAGTAATATCTTCAAAAAGTGCAAAAATCTCTTGATAGGCTTTGGTTTGTGCTTCAAGTGTGGGTTTGATAGCCTGAAAAAGAAATTCTGAACGTAAAAGTCCTATCCCCTCAGCACCTTCTTGTTTGGCATGTTTCGCAGATGCTACATCACTCACATTGGCAAATACTTGTATTGTCTTTCCTGCTTTTGTAGCAGTGCTTTCAAAGCGTTTTTCATAAGAGAGGGCATCTTTGCTTTGTTGGATTTTTTGAGATGCTTTGGCTTTTTGTTTGTCCTCTTGGCTAGGGTGCAAGATAACCTCTCCTGTGTAGCTGTCTAGTATCACTTCTTCTGAGGGGATGAGCTGTGCATCGTCTAAGATGAGAGAGGGTATCGCAGACGCTCTTAGTAGGATAGAGGTATGTGAATTGATAGAAGTATGCCGAAGTATAACACCTTGTATGTGGCTTTTTGTGAGTAAGGCTATGTGGCTAGGGAGTAAATCATCGGCTATCAAGATGGAGGGTGTTTGGGGTAGTAGTAGCGTGGTTGTGTACCCAAGGGCTGATTGTACTTGATGGAGGATGTCTTGATAGTCAGATATTTTGGATGCTAGGGTACTTCCTTTGAGCTGTTGGCACTCTATGGCTATGGTGTTTTCTAGTGCTTCTAGTGTATGACAGCGTTCACCTAGTGCGATAAGTAGCTCTTTTTGGGCTAGATAAATCGTGGCATCGGACTGGTCATTTTTAGAGAGATACATCGCTTCAAGGGCATCTATACTATGAGCGAGTGCTTCACGATAAGAGAGGGTAGTCTCTTCTTGTGTATGCGTGGTCTCAAAGGCATACAGAGGAGCGATGGCGATACCTTGGTAGATAATGTCCCCCTCTATGCTAGGGCGTTGGTAGAGGGATGCTCTTTTTTGGACTACTTGTATCTCTGTCTCTTTTTGCATGAGATTAGAAAAGAGTTCTTGTAAACTATCTATGGCTTGTTGAGCCTCTTTGCCTTGTGCTTTGAGGATGACAGTATCTTGTTTATCTAAAGAAAGGGAGAGTAGGCTAGTGATATTTTTAGCATCGACACTACGCCCTTGAAAGGAGGCTGTTATCTTAGCAGGAAAACTCTTTGCTCTATGACAAAACTGTGCTACAGGACGCAAATGAAACCCATTGGAAGAGGTAATGGTTAAGGGTATTTCTATAGGTTTGGAAAATAGGTTTATAAAAAATTTCATAGACAAAGTATAGCTAAATTTAGGTTATCTCTTTATTTCTATCAAACTATGCGATATACTTGTGTTATTATTTTACCCATTCACCACTATTAGGAACAACATTGAAACACCTTATTGAATTTATCGAAACAAAAGATGTGCGTAAAGCAGGTATCTTTGAACATCTCAAATGTACCAAAGAAGAAGCCAAATTGATACAATATATCTGTAAACGCTATGTATCAGGGATAGAAGAACTCTCTGTTTTGGAGATACTTAAAGATAACTTTCCTTCGGATGATTATCTCTATCTACAAAAGCTAGGAGTTCTTAAAAACCTACTGGATTTAGGGTGGCTGATACAAGTGAGCTTTGGACAAATCAAAGCCCATGAGTCTTCTAATCTAGAGATTTTATCTACTTCTGTGACTCCGAGTGTCTCTTTGCTTCGTTTGTTAGAAGAGGGGTCTTTGGAGATATTTTTGCCAGAAGTGAAGCCCTATACTGACCATTTGGAATATTTGCAAGATCAGTTTGATATGGTGGCTTTGTTGCATAAGATAGCCACTTTTAAGCAAGGACTCGCAGATAATTCGTTGAGTATAGGACGACTCAAAAACAAACTCACACTCCTTAGCACACGTATAGAAGAGCGTATCAAGATAACTACTACCCCTATCGTGGTAGAAGAGTTTTTTAAAGAAAAAGGCTTGGATGAGAAAGAAAAGCGTATCTTTTTGGCACTTCTCAAAGAAGAATACTCAGGAGGAGAAGGGCAGTTTAGAGATATGAATACCCTCATAGAACTGATTAGTTTTGATGAGTACGAAAAGATAAAAAACCGTGCCTTATTAGAAGATGGGGCGAAGCTTATTACCGATAATATCATAGAGTATGAAGAGGTACTCAATATGTTTGGAGGTATTAGCCGTTCGTTTTACTTAGAAGATGATGTGATGCAACGTATCATCCACCCAAAGAAAAAAAAGAAAGTAGCCAAACTAAAGTTAGGCGAACTCATAGAAGACCAAGACATCTTTGAATATCTCAAACCTACTACCAATTTGGATGATGTGGTATTGCACCCCAAAACACGAGAAACACTCAACAATGTCATCAAACAAGTAGATAAAGAAGTTTTCAAAAAGCTCAAAGCATGGGGTATCAAAGACAAACGCAAAGGCATTGATGCTCGTATTATCTTTTATGGTGCCGCAGGGACAGGCAAGACTATGACAGCGATGAGCCTAGCCAAAACGCTTAACCGTCCTATCTTGTCTTTTGATTGTTCTAAGATATTGTCGATGTATGTAGGAGAGAGTGAAAAGAATGTACGCAAGATATTTGATGATTTTAAAGAGCTAAGTACCAAAGCCAAAGTTGACCCTGTTTTACTTCTCAATGAAGCCGACCAATTTTTGTCAAGCAGAAGCGAAGGGGCAGGAAGTTCAGCCGATAAAATGCACAATCAAATGCAAAATATATTCTTAGAGCAGATAGAAAAATTTGAAGGCATTCTCATTGCTACGACCAATTTGTTGGGCAATATAGACAAGGCATTTTCACGCCGTTTTAATTACAAAATAGAGTTCAAAAAACCTCGCAAAAAACAACGCCTACACCTTTGGAAGTTCATGCTACCAGAAAATGCAGACTATGAAGAAGGTTTTGACATGAGCGAATTATCCAAACACGAACTCACAGGAGGACAAATCAATCTCATCATCAAAAATACAGCCTACAAAGTAGCCGTAAGAGAAGAATCTGTCTTTGAAAACAAAGATTTTTTAGAAGAAATAGAAAAAGAATTAGGCTCTAGCTTTGATGGTGCGAAGAGTATGGGATTTAGGGTCTAATACCCTTTATCTCATGAGTAACACCCTCTCAAACTCTTCTAAACTCCCTTTATTAAGTATCTTAAATTGACTGTTATTAAAGGTGGTTTGTCTTTTGGCTAGACGGGCTGTGTTGGTACTTATCTTTTCTATGAGGGTCTTTTTATCGTATTTTCCATCGAGATAGGCTAAGGTTTCTTTGATACCTATGGATTTCATACAGTTTGGGGTACGTGTGTATTTTTTTTCTAGCATACATATCTCGTCTATGAGTCCTTGCTTTAGCATGATATGGCTACGTTGGCTAATACGTTGGCGTAACTGCTCTCTCTCCCATACTATCTGATAGATGGGAAGAGGGGCTGTGATAGTAGGCTTAGGAGGGTTTTGTCTAAAGTACTCTGTGGGGATAAGAGAGGTTTGTAGGTAGAGTTGTAGGGCTTTTTCTATACGGTATCGGTCTTTTGAGGCGATACTTGACATATAGTGTGGGTCTAAAGATGAGAGCCATTGATAGGTTTTTTCTAGGTTTTGCAAGTGACTACTACAGAGGTCTTGGGTAGATTGGCTTATCGTGGGGATTTGGCTTATGCCTTCTATGAGCATCTTTAGATAGAAGCTTGTCCCCCCTACGATGATGAGGTTTTTTCCTTCTTTTTGGCAGTGTGCATAGACTTCATGATAGAGCTTGATAAACGTACTTACATCAAAATTTTCATTAGGAAGTATCATATCTAGCCCAAAGTGTCGGATAGTATCACGCTCTTTCATACTAGGTTTGGCAGAGACTATATCTATCTCTTTATAAATAGCCAAAGAGTCAAGAGAGAGGATATGGGCATTTATCTTGTGTGCTAATTTGATAGAAAGCGAAGTCTTCCCCGAAGCTGTAGAGCCGATGATGGCTAGTTGTTTAATGGTTTTCATCTTTTACTTTTTTCTAAACAAACTATATCTATATTTAAACTATCACAAACTTCTAATAAAAAAACAAAAGAAAAAGAACCACGATGAATTTTTGTCCTAATCGTATTGGCTGTATACTCATACCCTTTTTCTGCCATCAATGCAGATAATTTAGGATAATTAATATTTCTTTTTTTGAGTTCTCTATTGATTATCTCTTTTGCTTTTTCTTTCATTGCTTCTCTTTTCTTCAAAATTGTAAAATTATAGCACATAAAATTTTATCTTGACAAAACGCTGCTAATATGATACAATTAAACTTATTTTTTACTATATTAAAGGTCTTTACATGAGTTTCAAAATTTTTTCAACATTCACAGGAGCAGGAGGCTTAGATATTGGCTTTCATGGCGATTTCAATTTCTTAGGCACTCACTATCCCAAACTCAACTTTACAACAAGCAAAGCCCTAGAGATAAACCCTCACGCTTGTGAAACACTCAAACATGATAATAAATATTTTAAAGATACCCAAATACTTAATGAAGACATCACAAAAGTAAACCCCAATGACTTTAAAGACGAAAATTATGATGTACTTTTGGGAGGTTTCCCTTGCGTCACTTTCTCAATCGTAGGGAAACAAATTGGTTTACAAGATGACATCAATGGAAAACTTTATGAAAATTTTGTAAACTTTGTAGAAGTCTTGCGACCCAAAGTCTTTTTAGCCGAAAATGTCAAAGGCATTTTATCAGCTAACAAAGGCGAAGCGATTAAAATCATTACCAAAAGATTTGAAGATACTGGCTATACTTTACAAGTACATTTAGTCAATTTCGCAAATTATGGAGTGCCACAACTTCGCCAAAGGGTACTGTTCATCGGTGTAAGAGATGATATAAAAGAAGAATTCCAACTACCAAAACCCACACACAAAGACAAACACATCACAAGCCAAGAAGCCTTTGAAAACCTCAATACCAAATGTATCAATCACAATTTTATCAAACAATTACCCACGACCACAGCAAAACTCAGAGCCATTCCAGAGGGTGGAAACTTCAAAGACCTACCCCCAGAATTAGCAGTAAAAGGAAGAATGTCAAACATCTACAGAAAACTAGATAGAAACAAACCTGCCTACACAGTCTTAGCAAGTGGAGGAGGAGGCACATGGACATATCACTACGAAGAACCACGAGCATTAAGCAACAGAGAAAGAGCAAGACTACAAGCCTTTCCCGATGATTTAATTTTTAAGGGAAGCAATACAGAGGTTAGACGACAAATTGGTAATGCCGTCCCTGCTGTGGGGGTTTATTATTTTGCTAGGGAGATGGAGAGGGTTTTAAAAGGTTTTAATTAATTCAGAAAAATCTCTCATATCCCCACTTTGAATATAATAATTTTCAGCATCCATTGGGATTTTACCATTTAATAAAGACTTCTGTGGAAGTATAAAATTATTGCCTATTAAAGATTTTAAATCATCATTGGTAATATACCCAGGAACATCATATTCCCATTTTTCTGATTTTATAAGAGAGTATAACTGTTCTTTGTTTATATCATTTGAATATAACAATCTATTGCGACTCATCATCTTTTCACCATCAGGTTTTATTCTAACCAATACAAAATAATGATAAATACAATTTTTATCTGTATTTAGATTAGGAAGATATTCTCCTTTTTTACTCCAATCTTTTGTCTCTAGTAACAATAAATTACCATAAAATTTAGTTGATTTAACAGAAAACTTTATCTCATCAAGTGCTATATCGCTATCATCCCATTCGCCTAATCCATACACCTCAAAATCAGGTTTAGACAACTTAGCATACGCTTCTTGATTACTTTGAAAGAAAGTGTTATATACACCTAATTCTGACAACTTACCTTGGAATGTATTAATAAATATCTGACCTTTCTTTCTGTTCATAGTACCACCCGTTCTATGGTCTCTATGTTCTCCCTCTCCAAAAGTCATTGCGTATGCAAACTCAAAAACTTTATCAATAGTCTTATCTTTGAATGTATGCCCATTTTGAAATATTTTCTTACTATTTATAAAATATCCACTACTTTCTTGACTTAACGTATTCATTTTACTGTCCTTGAAATTAATATATTTGGGAACATGACTATTTATTTAACCCCAAGTATAGCAAAGCAAGTTTGAGATAGTAGTTATCTATTCTATTTTTAATTACTAAATGTTATACTTTTACTACTAGGAGTACCTATGAAATCAGAATTTTTACAATTATGAGAGAATTACCCAAAATCTTTGGTGATGAGAGTGAAGCTTTGGCTACTTTGTTTTTGGAGCAAGAGGGGTTTGTGATTTTGGAACGTAATTATTTTGCTAGGAAGATGGGGGAGTTGGATATTATTGCTACGCGTGATGATGTTTTGCATTTTGTGGAAGTCAAATCAGGTAGAGCTGACTTTGACCCTATTTATAATCTAAGTCCTTCCAAATTACGAAAAGTGATTAATTCAGCACAGTATTATATCAAAATGAAGAATATAGATATGGCATTTTGTATTGATGCTTTGATTATTCGTCATGATGAAGTGGATTTTATAGAGAATGTTACGCTATAATTTTCACAACTTAATATAAAGATACCTTTATGACACTCACAGAGCAAGAATTGGCACAATTTCACAAAGAGGGCTTTATCATTTTGCGTCATTTTGTCGATACCTCTCGATGTGAGGCACTCTTGAAAATCGCACAAGAGCATTTGGATAAGAAGATAGAGCCTATAGAGACAGAAATAGGCTATGATACACGCAGTAAAGAGTATCGTACACAGGTGAGTGACTATACAAGTCAGAGTAGGCATTCACAAGAGCCTACGGTACGCCGTTTGCGTCAAGTATATCAACGGGATGTATTGTTTAAAGCATGGATGGAAGATAAAAAGATACGTCCTATCTTACAACAAATCTTAGAAGATGATGTGGTCATTACGACAGGACATCACAACTCTATCATGACAAAGATGCCTCATAGTAGTAGCCCCACGGCGTGGCATCAAGACAGACGCTATTGGCGATATTCTGATGATAATTTAGTAAGTATTTGGTTAGCACTAGGTGGTGAGTCTTCTGCCAATGGGGTGTTGGAGTTTATCCCTCGTAGCCATACTATGACGTTTAGCTTAGCACAATTTGATGAAAAAGAGTATTTCTCACAGACGTATAAAGCCAATCAAAAGATAATTGCTACGAAGACATCGACAACGCTAGAGCAAGGAGATGTGGTACTCTTTCACTCTTTGCTTCTTCATAGAGCCAATAAAAACAGTACAGACAAAGCCAAAATATCTTTTGTCTATACGGTAAAAGGTTCTAAAACCAAGGCTATTGAGGGTACACGTTCTGCGATGTTTCCAGAGATAAAATTGGATAAAATTCAAAAGGACGAAGATGCAATTTAAACCTTTTTTAGCCTACTCAGCATCAGCTGGGTCAGGGAAGACCTTTGCTTTGTCGGTGCGATATATATCGCTTCTTTTTATGGGAGAAGCACCTTCTAGTATATTGGCTGCTACTTTTACCAACAAGGCCGCTGCTGAGATGAGACAAAGAGTGTTATCTTCTTTAAAAAACTTGGGAGACAATGAAGCTTTTTTAGATGCTATTGTGATACAAACAGGCTTTAGTCATGAAGAACTTTTTGCTAAACAGCCAGAGGTATTGGGGCGATTTTTGGCTTCTTCTGCGTATATCGTGACACTTGATAGCTTCTTTTCTACTATCTTGCGTTCTACTTCTTTGGCGTTGGGCTTAGAGCCTGATTTTGTGACCAAAGAACAAGGACATGAAGACTTAGAAATGCACTTTTTAGAAGAGGTACAATCCCAAGGGTTACTCTCTAGGCTCGTGAAGTTAGCGATGGATATAGAAGACAAACGATTTAACAAAATCTTTGACCTGATGCAAAATTTTTATAAAGTTGACCCTTTGTTACCCAAACTAGACCCTCCTACTGTCTCTTTGAGTCAACAAGTAGATAGATGTGAAGAGTTACGTGTAGCGATGATAACAGCACTCAAAAATGCTGCAGCAACCCCACGATGTATCAAACAGTTTGAAACCAAAAATACCAAAGAACTCTTTGGTAAAAACTTATTTGCAAAAGAGACATTAGGAGAACATAGCTGGTATAAAAAAGTAGCCAATGAAGAGAGTGAAGCGATATATATGGCTCTTAAAGAGGCGTTATCTCTATGGGCGAATATAAGAGAATCCATCGTGTTGGAGAGTCTTTTTAAAATCTATGACTATTATCGTAATGCCAACATTAGCAATGCCAAAACATCAGGGGTACTCTCTTTTGATGATTTGACGTATTTTAGCTATCGTTTACTTCATGAGAGTGTGAGTAAAGAGTTTTTGTATTTTAAGATAGATGCAAAATTTAAACACATACTTTTGGATGAGTTTCAAGATACTTCTACCTTACAGTTTTTACTTCTACAGCCTCTTATTGATGAGATAGTTGCAGGGGTAGGGCAGAGTGAGTTTAAATCTTTTTTTTATGTAGGCGATACCAAGCAGTCGTTGTACCGTTTCCGTGGTGGGGTGGAAGAGCTTTTTGATAAAGTAGCCCAAAACTATGGTGTCAAGATAGAACAGATGGATACCAATTACCGAAGCTCGAAGTCTGTGGTAGAGCAGGTCAACAGATGGTTTGAACCTGCTATGCAAGGCTATGTACCTCAAAAAGCACATGGCTTAAAAGATGATAAGGGCAATGAGATAGAAGGCTATGTAGCAGTTGTAGAGTCAGAAGAACTCATAGATGAAGCCGTAAACCAAGCTAAAAGACTTTTAGATTTGGGTGTCCATGTCGATGACATAGCCTTTTTAGTTAGCACCAACAAAGATGGACAGACCCTACAAGAAGCCTGTCAACATGAGGGCATAGATACCTTACTCAAAACATCATCTTCTCTCAAAAATATGCCACGTATAGCCTCTTTGATGAGGATGGTATCGTATCTTTTTTATGGAGAGAAGATAGATGCACAAGCCTTGCTTCTTAAAGTTGCTAAAGGCTTGAGTGATGTAGATTTGACGTGGTTTTCTGTGTTTATGTCTCCTTTGCAGGTGGTTGATAGACTCGTACGAGAGTTTGGCTATTTTGATGAAGATTTAAATATCCTCAAACTCTTAGAATTTGCCTCACAGTTTACAGATATACCGACTTTTATAGAAGAGTTTGATACCTCTAGTATCTCTGTAGCTTCCAACAGCATACACGGTGCTAAAATCATGACCATTCATGGCTCTAAAGGTTTGGAGTTTGCCTATGTCATCCTATTGGACAAGCTCACAGGCAAAAACCCTGATAAAACAGCATTGGTATACCATTATAATGAGCAACTTCGTATAGAAAAAATCCTCTACCGTACGGGTGGACGAGAAAACTTTGACCCCCTTTATGCTGAGATAATGTTAAAACGTAAAGTCTCCTTAGATAAAGATGCCATGAATGTACTCTATGTGGCACTGACACGAGCGATAGAAGGGATGATAGTCATCCGTAAGCCTAAAGCTTCTATCTTTGATACACTTGGGATGGAAGTGATGAGCCTAGGCAAGATAGAAGACAAAAGCTTCACACAAGAAGCTCCTTTAGTCCCAAAAGAAGAACCCAAAATCATACTTTCTAACTATGGTGTACAAGAGAGCAATAAAACAATAGAGGAAGAAGAGAAAGACTATGAAGCGATACTCTTTGGTACAGCCTTGCACTATGGCTTAGAAATGTTGGGTGCTTTTGATTTAGAGAGCCTAGACTTATCGATGACAGCCCTTGGCAATAGATATGGACAACAGCTAAGCCCTAGCCAACTACAGCAGATAGAAAATCGTATTAAAATACTCTTAGAAAATCCTACTTTTCATACTTTATTGTTGGATAGTACTATACGTAAAGAACAATCTTTATCTTATGAAGGGGAACTCAAACAAATAGACCTTCTTTTAGAATACAAAGACCACTGTATCGTTATAGACTACAAAAGTTCCCAAAAATACGCCATAAAACACCAATACCAAGTAGGCTACTACAAGAAAGCCATAGCCAATATCACAGGCAAACGCACGGAGGGCTTTATTGTCTATTTATTAGAAGGTGAGGTGAAGATAGTGGGGGTTTGATACATATCCCTTTGACTCATAGCGACTTATGACTCACTCAACCACTCTTCAAAGGTAGGTAAGGCATCAAAAGCAATAGGGTCTTTTTTTAAAATTTCTGTAAAGCTTCGTACACCCATAGAGAGTAAATATTGTAAATTATTGTCAAAGGTTGCGTCTTTAATGATGGATATATTTTGTTTATGCACTTCAAACATAAATCCACCATTGGGGATAGGGGACATCGAAAGAGTTACAGTGTAATGGTCTTTGATGATACTCTCTTTTTGTGAATACATAAGTCCTATATTGTAGCCCTCATTTGCAAAGCCTTTGATGGCTACGACTAAGACGGTGTTTTCCCCATCTTTAGAAGAATTAAAAATACCTACAAGTCCTTTGAGGGTACTGTATCCTGGTATTTTACAAAAAAGATACTCAAACATATCAGCGAATCGTGTTTTGACTATCCATCCCACTAGATAGAGGATAATCACAAAAATAAAAATAACCCCTATCCCCCATAAAAAAAGATGACTTTCAGGCGAAAATCCCGTAATGTCAAAGACCCAATCTACCATTTTGGTAATTTTACTATAGAGCCATGACAACACAATAAGTATCCCCATAATAGGCAAAAGCCAAAAAAGACCTTGAAAGATGGTGTATGTAAAATGTTTTAGGATATGTGTTTTCATTTGAATGCCTTAATAAATTATGGGATAGAGAGAAAGAAGCTTTGTTTTATAAAGCAACCTCTGTATATATTGATACAGAGGGTTGGAAAGAAAGAGGGTTAAAAAGGTATTTCTTCCTCATCTATATCAATCTCTGGGATATTTGCTGGAGGTGTTGGTGCTGATGGAGCAGATTGCGACGGAGCTTGGTTTTGCTGATAGTTATTTTGTTGAGGTGCTGCGTAACTATTTTGTGCATGTTGGTTTTGGTTATTTTGTGGAGGGGTATCATACGTATTCCCACCTTGTTGAGCATAGCCATTGCCACCCATTGGTGATGATTCGTCTTTGCTTCCTAGCATTTGAAGGCTTTCTACTGTGACACTGTGCTTGCTTCTTTTGCTACCATCTTGTGCTGTCCATTGGTCAAGCTTTAGCCTACCATCGACCAGTACTTTAGACCCTTTGCGTAAATATTGATTGGCAATTTCAGCCGTTCTACCAAAGAAGGTAATATCAACAAAAAGAACTTCTTCTTTTTGTTCACCTGTTTGAGATTTAAATTTACGTGATGTTGCAATGGCAGTATTACCAATAGCTGTACCACTTTGTGCATATCTAATCTCTATATCTCTAGTTAGGTTTCCTGCTAAAATTATCTTATTGTACAAAGGTGACTCCTTATCAAATATTTTTAATTATGCTTCTGTTGTTTCAGCTTCTGCTACGACAGGTGCTTCTGTTTCTACAGCTACTTCTACAGGTGTTTCTTCTACTACAGGAGCTTCTTCTACTACAGGAGTAGATTTTTTGATTGCAGATTCTACAAGTTTATTAAATTGTATAAGTTCTTTATTTTTAACATATTTAACTGTTAAGAATTTAATTACATCTTCATTTATTTTAAGATTTCTTTCAAGCTCAGTAATCACTGTACCTTCACCTTTATAGAAAAGAACAGTATAGTAACCTCTTGCATTTTTTTCTACTGGATACGCTAGTTTTCTCATACCCATATCATCAGTTGCTAGTAGTTCAGCACCTTCTTTAGCAAGAATAGCTTTTACTTTTTCAATCTGTGCTACCGTCTCTTCGTCTGTCAATGTAGGTTTTACTACAAATAATGTTTCATAACATGTCATATTGTTTCCTTTTGGTTTAATAGCCCATTACTGCAATTATAAAATACAATCGTCCAAAAATGAGCAAGAATTTTGGAAGCGTTATATTACTATAATGACTCTTAATCGCACATTATAAAAGTAATTTCATATTTTTTTGTATAAAACTCTTGACATTAATCAATTATTTTGTAGTATTCAAATAACTTAATTTACTAAATAAGGATTTAATTTATGGAAAGAAGAAACTTCTTACAATTATCAGCGACATCAGCTATGGCAGTGGCTATTGCTCCCTCTCTCATTACACAAAAACTTCATGCAGAAGATGGTACACTTTTTAAAACATATGAAAAAGTACAACTTAAAGATGCCGAAGGAAATCCTCTCAAAGCTTCAGCATTGGTAGAAGAAGAAAATTATATATTTTCGTACCCTTATGCAGGTACACCTGCTATTATGGTTAATCTAAAAGAAGCAGCAACTTCCGATGTAGAATTAGTAGCAGAAGATGGTACAAAATATCTTTGTAAAGGTGGTGTAGGTTCTAAAGGTACTATCGTGGCATATTCTGCGATTTGTGCGCATCAAATGACTTATCCTAAAAAAGATATGGCAATGTTCCAATATGTACCTTCTACAGGTAAGACACTCGCGTATGAACATGCAGGTATTTTTGTATGTTCTTCACACCTTGCCGCGTATGATGCAAAGCAAGGAGGCAAAGTACTAGGTGGTCCAGCCAATCAAGGACTAGCACAAATTATCCTTGAAGTAGATGCAGATGATACTATCTGGGCTGTAGCAGTACTAGGTCCAGATAAATTTGAAGACTTCTTTTCGGCATTCAAAAAAGACCTTAAAAAAGAATTTGGAAGAAAAGGTGCTAAGAAACTAATGAAAACAGAAGCAAAAGTACAAGAACTCAAAAACTTTACAGCCCAACTTATTCAGGCATAAACAAGGCATAATGGGTGATACTTTATCACTCATTATACTAATTATAACCTATCCAAAACTTCATAAAACTTCTTTGTGTCTTTTCGCTACACTTATTAAAAACCTCTTCAAATAGTCAACTAAATAGTTAAAAATACTTAAAAATTAGTCATACTATGATTACTTTATATGATGTAAAGAAATTAAATAATCTTAAACAGGAGATATTATGGCAATGAATAGAAGAGATACATTTAAACTTGCTGGTGTAGCAGCGGCAGCAGCAGCAATGCCAAGCATCGCAGTAGCAAGTGAGGCAAAAGCAAAAGAAGTAGCAAAAAAAGCTGGTGGTAAATCAGTAGTAATCGTTGGAGCAGGTTTCGGTGGTCTTACAATGGCTAAGGCACTTAGAAAATCAGACAAAAGTATTGAAGTAACTGTTATTGAAAAAAGATCTATGCACATGGCTTGTCCATTGTCAAATGGATTACTTGGTGGACTAAAAGATATGTCTTTGAGTATGTTCGTAGGTGATTATTATGAACCAGCTACAAAATATGGTTATACTTTTGTAAACTCAGAAGTAACTTCTATTGATAGAAAAGCTAAAACTGTAAGTACTTCAACAGCTGGTGATGTAGCGTATGATATTCTTGTACTTTCTCCAGGTATTGCGTATGATTACGAAAAACAATTCCCAAAATGGTCAAAAGAAAAAATTGCTCATGTAGCAGCAGCTTGTCCAGCAGGTCTTATGCCAGGTAATGAGCATATCGCACTTAAAAGACAACTCGAAAATATGGATGATGGAACAGTATTTATTGTACCACCAGCAAAAGGTAAATTTAGATGTCCTCCTGCACCTTATGAGAGAACAGCGATGATTGCTAACTACCTTAAAAACGAAGGTATCAAAGGCAAAGTAGTTGTTCTTGATACAAGAGGTGGCAAATTTGCAAAAGCAAAAGCATTTAAAGAATCATGGGCTGATTTATATGAAGGACTTATCGAATATAAAGGTCTTACAGAAGTCACTGATGTAGACCCAGTAGCAAAAACAATTACATATACTGAATATGCAAATGTTGATGATGAAAAAGGTGTAAGCAAAACTGAAAAGTATGAAGTATGTAACCTTATCCCTCTTAACAAATGTTCACCAGTCATTGCAATGGCAGGTATTGAACATAATGGTGGTGGTTATGCTAAAATGGACGGTTACTCGTTTAAATCTAAAACAGATTCAAGTGTGTATGTTATTGGTGATGCTGTAACGCACAAAATCCCACCATCAGGTCAAACTGCTATCTGGGGCGCACAAAGAGCAACAGGTCAAATCATTGCACAGCTTAATGGTACAGTGAATGATCCGATTAAAGGTCTTCCTGCTAAAGCAGCAAATGTATGTTTCTCAATGGTAGGTGGTAAACCTGAAGAAGCTATTATGGTAACACATACATTCTCAGCAGACAAGTCTGGTGTACTCAAAGGTAAAGGAAGTGTTCCTAAGCCAAAAGATGGAAAAGGAAAATTCCGTTCTGAAGGTACAGCGAAAGCTACTAGAGAGTGGTTTGGTGGCGTAATGAGAGAAATGTTCGCATAGTAACAATCAATAATCTTTATGATTATTTGCACCCATCCTTTTAGGGTGGGTGCAGTCATTTACAGATATAAACGCTTTTTTATCCTATATATTTTTATCCTATATATTTTGACCCTACATATAACGTAACCATTCAGCATACAACAATTTTTTCTTAAACTAATATCTATTTTAAATAAAAAGTCACTATTAATATAGAAAAAGCTTATTGTTTAAGCTAAAAAGTACATAAATATACTCTAATTAGAGGTTTTTTGGAGTGATGCTGAATGGTTACCATATAATTTACTACAAATACCCTTGTAACTTTATCAACATACTATATACCAATACTTCTTTTTGTGTCGTAGGTGCTTTTTTGATACGTAGTTCACTCTCTAATAAATGTTCATATATTTTAAGCAATGAAGCAGATTTTACACGTAAAGCCAGTTGTGCCTTTTGTTCTTCTATCTGTTTGGGAAGTTTGTATCCCAATATCGCAGCTGAGTCTACATGCCCATTGATTTTGATATAAGCATGAAACAAAAATATTTGATTGACAAAGTATTGTGTCGAACGCAAGAGTGATGCTTCATCTTCGCCTATCTCTAAAAGCTTAGTAATTGTAGCAGTGATAGGCTTTTTATTGAAGAGGTCTATGAGCAACTGTTCTGTAGCTAGAGGTGCTGTAGAGTAGACAAGCCTATCTATATCTTTGCCTGTAATCTTTGTGCCTAATATCGCTAGTTTATCTAGTTCATTGACACAAAGGGCTAGATTATTATTGAGTACGAGCATGAGATGTTGTAGGGCATAGTGGTCTATATCTAGGCGTATCGCTTGGGCTTTTTGTTGTAAGATAGCGATACCATCACGGATATTAGGCTCAAAAAATCTCACCCAAATGCCCCCTTTTTTATCTGTAAATGCCGATTGCATACTTTTTGCATCTTTCGCCAATCCAGCGTAGCCAAAGATAAAATAGTTATCTGTACTTTTATTGGCTAGAGCGATAAGGCTATCTAGCTCTTTTTTAGGTATCTTCTTATCACTCTTGACTACCATTAGATTGGTTCCCCCAAACAAAGAAGTCTGCGATAAAAAGCCCTTGGCTTGTTCAAAATTCCATTCATCATGATAAAGACTCAACATACTCTCTTTGGCATCGGTTTGTTTGATATAGGTATCTATATAATCATCGATAAGATAGTCATTTTCTCCATACAATAACACTGCCTTAGGCAAAGCGTATTTTAGTCTCTGGTCAAATTCTCTTTGGTACATTAGAGTATTTCCTTTATGCTTTTATACACTGAGACTTTTTAGCGTCTCAATTGTCAAGTCTTGTGAGGAATAAATACCATCAATATCTTGTAAATATTTATTGGAAGTATAGACTTCATCAGCAACAAACAAAAATACATTATGATTTCTAATCGCTTTTACTTTTTCTTCTGTCAAATCAATACCTAAAGTAATTTCAATCATTACATCAATTTTACTCATTTGTGCTGTCTTGATAAATTGCTTATATCTTTCTCTTAAAGTTCTTTTTGCACCTATTCCATACGTTTTAGTTTTTAATTCAAAGAAAAAATCAAACTCTGTAGAACTATCATCTTTATCATGTGTTTTTTCTATTTTATTCTCATCAATTCCTATAGAAGTTAGCACCGATAAAATCCTCTCTTCATAGTTTGAACCACTATCACTAATAATTGATTGGTTCATACTCTCATTAAACATTAATAGAAATATTTGATTGGGCTCAACCCCTTTATCTTTTAACTCAATTGCTAATTTTGATAAACCTTTTATAAAGTCATCAGTATCACTTGTCATAAAATTTGTTTCTTGTCTCTTTAATTTATCGAAAAATATAAGTGATAATAAAGCTCCATTTACTCTGGTTGAATAAGGACTATACATTGTTATTTTGTCATATTCCAAAGACAAAGGGTCTAAGTTTTCTAATTTTGAAATATCTAATAAATCTTTTAACTTAGCTTCTTGTAAAAGTAAATCTTTAATTATATAAAGCTTTAGACTAAAGATAAAAAGTTTCAAATCAATATCAGAATGAATTTCAGTAAGCACGTCAAGTATAAATTTTTGCTTAGGTGAATTTTGTTTTATTTTATCTTCAATATATTGTGTCATTTTTTTAATAGTGATTCTAAAATTTATATTTGGACTTAATAGACAAGCCTTTAAAATTTCATTTGACTGATTATCTGTTAATTTTGTTTTCACTAAATACTTCAAGAAGAAATAAAACTTTAAATTTATATTAAATTTTTCTTGAGTTATTTTTATTTTTTCTATTTTCATTTATTTATCTCTTTAAATATATTCTTAGCCAAAGCATCAATCACTGGTACGGCTACAGAGTTTCCAAATTGCCTATAGGCTTGTGTATCGCTCACAACTATTTTAAAATCTTCGGGAAACCCTTGTAATCTTCCTGCTTCTTTTGGCGATAGCTTTCTAGGATTTTTGTCTTTTTGTTCTATAAGTATCTCTGAACCATCTTTGTAATATCTCGCACTTATGGTACTTGTATAGGGAGATTCTTCATTGAAAATACAGTATCCAAAGCCATTTCCTTTGGCTTTATGTTCTATCTTTCGTCTTTGATGTCCTGCCCATAATTTATCTGAAATAGTATATTTATCATCTACTTTGTCTTCTAAAATATCACCTAGTTTTACCTCTTTATTAAGAGGATTAGGAAATTCAAAATTAACATCATGGTCTAAAAATCCAATAATATAAATTCTCTCTCTATTTTGAGGTACGCCAAAATGCTTGGCATTTAAAACCTCTGCAAACACTTTATATCCCAAATCTTCTAACGTTTTTTTGACTACTTTAAAAGTATTTCCCTTATCATGATTTCTAAACCCTTTGACATTTTCCAAAAAAACCACTTTGGGTTTATGAAATTCTACAATTCTAGCAATATCAAAAAAGAGTGTACCTCTTGTGTCATCAAAGCCTTTTTTGAGTCCTGCATTAGAAAATGGCTGACAAGGAAAACCTCCTAATAAAATATCAAAAGAGGGTATATCTTTGGGGGCAATGCGTGTAATATCTCCATGTGGAGTTTCTCCATAATTGGCTTCATAAGTAACTTTTGCAAATTTATCAATTTCAGATGAGAATACAAAAGAAGATTTTGATTTAAATGCTTGTTGAAACCCTAAGCGTATGCCACCCACTCCTGCAAATAAATCAATAAATTTAAAAGCAGAGTCAATTTCTTGTATATGATTATTAGTAAAATGACGTGTCATAGTTAGTTTCCTAAAGTTTGGATTTGTTATAAGCATAATTATACCTTTTATTTTAGATATTTGAATTATAGGTTACTTTATCAAAATGATATAAAAACCTTTCAACTCAGCATATTTTTACAACTCAATCTCTTCTTTACTAAGTTTTTCTACCATCTCTGTCATAATGACTGCTTGGGCTATGTTTACTTCGTTTATCTTGACTTTTACTCTATCAAAAAGCATGACATTGTCTCCTCTTAGGTGTACGGTGATGCCTTTGACTTCTCCATGGAGTATGGCTTTGGCTGACTCTCCTGCTTCGATGATTTCTGCGTCAAAAACTTCATCTAAATGTTGCTTTGCCCAACGTGCAAATTTACGGTCTCTAAAGTCCCATTCTGCTTTGGTGGCTTCACGTTCTAGTTCAGATACTCTAGCACAAAGTGGCTCTATATTTCGCAAAAGATAAGAGGCTTCTTCTTTGTCATCTCGTAGCTGTGTCTTGATAAGACGGTGCAAAATAAGGTCAGCATAACGGCGTATAGGCGAGGTAAAATGGCTATAATGGCTAAAGCCCAAACCAAAATGCCCTACATTGTACGCCCCATAAGAAGCTTGGCGTAAAGACTTGATAACCATCGCATCGACCTCTGAAGCGAGATTCATCTTATCTGCTTCTTTTTGTATGGCACGTATGAGCGAGGGGCTGTCTTCATACTCTTGTACATAAAGTCCTATCGAGGCTAGTTCTGTTAAAAGTTGTTCTATACGAGAAAGCTGTGGTGGCTCATGAAGACGAAAGATACTGTCTCCCTCTCCCTCAAAACGTTTTGCCGATGCTTGATTGGCTAAGAGCATACACTCTTCTATAAGTGAATGAGAAGGTGTGCCTGTCTCTATACTGGTCTCTGTGAGTAAATGTGCCGCATCAATACGAAGCCTAGTCTCCTCCGAACGAAAGTCAAATCCATGCATGAGACGTGCTTTTCTTAGTCTCTTTGTTATCTCATATAGAGGGAAAAGATAGCCTAATATCTCCTTGACTTTGCCTGTGGCATGGAGTCCATTGGTTTGTATAATCGTATCTATATTCTCATAATTAAAACGATGTTTTGAGTGGATAATAGCTTCAAAAAATTCTTCTTTGATAGGCTTTAGTGTGGTTTTGTCTAAGGCTATCTTGGCTACAAATGCCAGTCTATCGACTTTGGGTTTGAGAGAACATATATTTTCACTTAGTTCACGAGGAAGCATAGGAAAAGACTTATGAGGTAAGTAGGTGGTAAACCCTCGTTTTTTGGCTTCTTTGTCTATCGGTGTGAAGTAGGGGACATAGTGACTCACATCAGCGATAGCCACATAAAGGGTATGCGTCTGTGTATCAAAATAAATCGCATCATCAAAGTCTTTTGCTGTCACGGGGTCAATGGTACAAAAATCAAGTGCTGTAAGGTCTACACGGTCGGGATGCTCTTCTTTATTGACATGTTTTTCTACATCAAGGGCATCTTCTATACATTGGCTAGGAAAGGCATCTTCTCTATGGTATAACGCCAAAGAAATCTTTTCATCGACTTTAGGGTCAGCTAAATGTCCAAAAACTTCCAATACTTTATCATCATCTACATCGACTTTGAGTACCGTACCGAGTTTAAATGCCTTTAAATCCATCCCCTCCATCACGGCATGGGTAGGCTCTCCTGTACGTATATTGAGGATAGCAAAATGACCCTGTTCGTCACGATGTGTATACGCAATAGTAAAAAGATGGGATTTCCCTATCACGGCAATCACCTTGGCACTAGCACGTCCTCGCCTAGCGATAATACGCTTGATGACCACTTCATCCCCATGTTTGGCATCTCCTAAATGGTCAGGCTCTACCAGTAAATCACGCTGTTCTTTATACGTAGCCTCCACATACCCCTTGCCATCTTTGGCAATATAGAGTCGTCCTGCTCTGTAAAGTGACTGAAGTTTCCACAATCCATCTCTCTCTTCTAGTGCTTGTATATTTTGTAAATATTGAAAACTATTTTGGTTTTCTTCTTCTATATCAGAGACGAGACATCCGTTGCTAAGTTGTATGGCTAAGGCGTTCATATTTGACACCTTTTTAAAAAGTATAAATTAATCATAAAAAGATTATAGCATATCTAAAGTAGGTTTGGTAGTGATAAACTGACTGTATCTATTGAATACCCTCTCATGGTTTATCAAGAGTTTCAAGCTAACCCCTAAAAGTACTAGATTTTATTACCTATCTATACTATACTAACCCTAAATACAAAAACAAAAGGCACTCTCATCAGAGCATTAATATTCTTATGGCTTCACTCCCAAGGCTTCTACAAGCAACTCCAAAAAGAAGCCATCAGCCCCATAGCCCACACAGACACACCCAAAACATGGGCAGACATAGGCTGTAGCACAGGACTACTCTCCAGACTAGCCCAAAAAAAAGGCTACCAAGTCACAGGCTACGACATCAATCCTCTTTCCTTATGGATAGCAAAAGCCCTCTCTTTTGGGCGTTCTGATGTGGACTATCTCTGCCAAGACTTTTATACCCTTAGCAAAACCTTTGACATCATTACAGCTACCTCACTACTCAGCGTCATAGAAGACAAAGAACAAGCCCTAAAAAAGCTCATCTCTTTACAAAAATCAGAGAATAGCACCCTCATCATCATAGAACCGACAGAGAAATTTACACGCAAAAATGTAAAGAAAAAAATCACTAATTTTAAATCATTTTGGCAATACAAAGGCTTATGGGTATGGGCAAGAGCCCGAGAAAACAAAGCCATAGACCCTAAGATTTTTGATGGATTAGAGGGCTTTGATATTGAGAAGAGATTTTTTCTTGATGAGATGGTGGTGGTTTGGTATATTCATTTACCTTTTTAAAATACTATTTCTGATTCTTCTCTATACTAATACTATACTTATTATCCTCTGAAATTACGGTGATATTTCCATGTATTCCAGTGACGTAGGCTGTGATATTATGCTCATTTACATACGTTCTGACTCTTTTTGACCTATCCCATTGGGCAGTCCAAAAGTAAGCAGGGGCAGGGACGATGAATTGTTTGGCTGAGACTGCGTCAAAAAAACTGTTTGGTGCTAACCCTTCAGCTGAGTGATGAGGTACTTTTAAAATATCGGCTCGAATGTCTTTTGCATTTTTTGCCAACCATGTTCCTAGTTTTTTATTCAGGTCTCCCGTAAGTAAAAATCTGTTTTCTCCATCGTAAATCATGGTAAGTGCTGACATATCATTAATATCTGTTACTCCCACTGGTGTGTTAATGCCATCAAAGGCATACAGTACTTTAATATATGAATCTTTGTCAAATGTAAAAGTGTCTCCTTGTGCTATCTTGGATATTGGAATATCTCTCTCTTTTGCAAGTTTTCTTAGATACACAAGGTCTTTATACTTTCCTCCCCACCATTCTCTTTTCATCTGCTCTTCGGTAGGCATGTTCATAGAGAGATTATGAATGGTAAAATTTCTATCTTCAAGTAATGCGATAATCCCACCATAATGGTCAAAATGAGGATGGGTAATCATGACTTTATCAATTTCTAACAAATGATTTTTCTTCAAATAGGGTAAAAGATTTTTTTTACCTTGACGATACTCTCCACCATCAATAATAACAGTTTTGTCATTTTTGGTAATGACATGTGCATCCCCTTGTGGTTTTGGGTTAGATACATTTACAGCTACCCATGTAAGTTGATTGTTATTGTCAAAACAGCCTTGAAGTAAGAGAGTCATTATCATGAAGAAAAGTATATTTCGGATATGCATAGGAAGGAAACCTTGTTGAGTTATTTGTGAGAGAAGCATAGCATGAGTATTTAATAAAAGAACTTATGTTTTAAAGAATGCTTATATTGTGAAATAATGTCTTGGTTAAAAAACTGAAAAAAGATTAAATATTAAGAAAAATAATTGAAATCAGAATTAATAATATCCAATTAACAAAACTCCCCTTTACCACTAATACGCTAGAATGTCTTTACTATTTGACAGAGGATAATTATGCAACCAAAAGTAGAACTTTTAGCACCAGCAGGTAACCTAGAAAAGATGAAGATTGCACTGAACTATGGTGCTGATGCCGTCTATGGTGGAACAAGTACTTTTTCTTTGCGTATTCGCTCTGGCAAAGAGTTTGATATGGAAGCCTATGCACAGGGAATAGAATATGCCCATGCACGAGGTAAAAAAGTCTATTCTACAGTCAATTCTTTTCCTTTTAATTCTCAATTAAAGCTTTATGAAAACCATATTGCCAAGATTGCCGAGCTAAAGCCTGATGCCTTGATTGTGTCAAGCCCTGGTGTCGTGAAGATTGCTCATAAAATTGCCCCTGATATTCCTATTCATCTCTCCACTCAAGCCAATGTGATGAATGCTATGGACGCTGAAGTATATTATGATTTGGGAGTCAAACGCATTATCGTAGCACGGGAAATTAGCCTCAAAGACTGTGAAGCGATTAAAAACCATATTCCAGATTTAGAATTAGAGATTTTTGTGCATGGGTCTATGTGTTTTGCTTATTCGGGGCGTTGTTTGATTTCCTCACTCCAAACAGGACGCGTTCCCAATCGTGGAAGCTGTGCCAATGATTGCCGTTTTCCTTATGAAATCTATGCCCATAATCCTGAGAGTGGTACGAGCTTTAGGCTAGACGAAGAAGAGGGTATAGGAACTTACATCATGAATGCCAAAGATATGAACATGGCTTCTCATGTAGATGAAATCCTCAAATCAGGCGTGATTGATTCGCTCAAAATTGAAGGACGCACCAAATCGCCGTATTACGCAGGAGTCGTGACCAAAGCGTATCGTCATGCTATAGATGATTATTATCTAGGAGATTTTGATGAGAAACGCTACCAAAAAGAGCTGGGTACAACACAAAACAGAGGCTTTACCGATGCCTATCTGCTCTCTCGTCCTTTTGATAGAAATGACACAGAATCGAACGCCTTTTCTATACAATATGGTACACATCAAGTAGCAGGACTCGTCCTAGAAGATGGACTCACATGGAAGTGTAAAGACAAGACTTGTGTAGGGGATAGTGTAGAAATTGTCTTGCCTATGGGGGCTACAGTCGATTTGGTAGACAATGAAGTAGGTAAGATTGATGAGGTCAATGGTCAATATTGGCTCACTTTCAAAAAGATAGTCTCTCAGACGGGCAAAGAGTTTGCGTGTATTCACTCTGGAGACTTGAACGATATTCAACTCCCCACCAAACTACCAGGCTACACCATACTCAGACGTAAAATAGATGAGGCATTGGAAAAGAAGGGATTGACGGAGACATCAACCCCTATGAAACAAGAACAAGATAAAAAATAACAAGATAAATAATAAAAGGAAACACAATGAAATTTGTATCAATTGTAATGGGTAGCAAAAGTGATTATGGAATAATGAAAGAATGTGGAGCAACACTAGAAAAATTTGGCGTACCGTATGAGCTTATTATCTCATCAGCACACAGAAGTCCAGAACGTACCAAAAACTATATCAAAGAAGCAGAAGCCAAAGGGGCACAAGTCTTTATCGCAGCAGCAGGCATGGCAGCCCATTTAGCAGGAGCATTGGCAGCGAGTACGACCAAACCTATCTTGGGTGTACCCATGGAATCAGGACCACTTAGAGGAGAAGATGCACTCTTTTCTACCGTTATGATGCCAGCAGGTATGCCAGTAGGTACTTTGGCTATCGGCAAAGCAGGAGCAGTAAACGCAGCATATCTAGCCATTCAGATTATGGCACTTCAAGATGACGAACTCAAAATCAAACTCCAAGAAGACAGAATAAGCAAAGCCAAAAAAGTAGAGCTTGACTCTAGCGAAATAGAAACCATACTCTAAGTTAAAGGTAAATCATGGAACTCCAGCTAAAAAATATCGGAATGATTAAAGAGGCAAATGTCAAGATAGATGGTCTAACCGTTATTGCTGGGGAGAATGATACGGGGAAGAGTACCTTGGGAAAAGCATTATATCTTATTGTTAATGCTTGTCATTATAATGGTGAAAATTTCACTCCTAATGAAAAATATAAAAAAGGTGTTTTAATTGTTGCTTTTCATCAGCAACGGAAACGAATATTTCAAGTAGATTTTGTTGATGGAATGTTGCTTACTTTAAAATCTCAAAAGGTTGAGCATTCATTTTCAAAAAAAAATGGTCAATATATCTCTACGGGTAAATCTATTAATAAAAAAGAACACGATATAGTTTTTATTGAAACACCTTTAGTATGGAATTTTACAGATTTTTTTAGGGATATAGCACAAGTAGAATCTCAAATGAGAATAGAGTTAGATTATCCTTATTTGATGAAGGATTTAAACTTTAAACTACATATCAAAAGTGCTTCTAAAGGTTTGGATATAAAAAAAGAAGTTACTAACTTAATGGGTGGAGAGTTCAAAAAAGATGAGATGGGGCGTTATTATTTTGATAAAAAAGGTCAAAGAATAGAACTTGTAAATACGGCAAGTGGTATTAAATATTTTGGTCTTTTCCAAATTTTATCTCAAAACAACTATTTAAATGAAAAGACAGTTTTAATCTTAGACGAACCCGAAGTACATCTTCACCCAAAATGGCAATTAGAAATGGCAAAAATTATTGTTGAACTTGTACAAAATGGGGTTAAAATAGTTGTAAATTCTCATAGTCCTTATATGATAGAAGCTTTAGAAAGATATGGTGAAAAATCAAAAATAACTATGGATTTTTATTTGGCAGAAGATGGGTATATAGATAAAGTAGAAAATAATAATTCTTTAACCTTGGCTAAGATATTTAATAAACTTTCTGCTCCTTATGAAACATTTAATCAAATGGATAGTGAGATTTTACACGATGGCTGAATTAAGTTATATACTTAAAAAAGAATCGACATACAGTGATTGTCAAGAGAGTTTAAAACAAACAAGTTTTGATAACGAGAATAATCAATATCTTTGCCAAAGTTCTATGACAGTGTATGATTTTGATTGTATTGTCAAAAAACTTTATCCTCAAAAACAACCATCTTCGTATGATGCCTTGATGGTTGATGAAGGTAAAAAAATAGTGTATTGTATAGAGTTTAAAAATCAAATACCTTCACAAATAAATAACGCAAATATTAAAAAGAAACTAATACATGGTAAAGAAGTTTTAGAGGCTATTTGTAGGCATACAAATGTACAAAAAAAGGATTATCAATTTATCTATTGTGTAGTACATAAACCTACAAAAACTAGATATAATAATCCAATTACAGATAGAGAAACAAAATTTGAACTTAAAAGTTATAAAGGGAGTTACTTTGATAATATTGTAACCAATGATATACACTTTTTTAAAAATGAGTTTAAGAAAAAATTTAAAGATGAGGAATGCACATGAACAACAACACACTAACATTCAGCCAAATACTACTAAAACTACAAGAATACTGGGCAAATGAGGGCTGTAATATCGTCCAACCCTATGACATATCATCAGGTGCAGGGACTTTTCATCCTGCTACACTTTTGAGGAGTCTTGACTCAAAGCCGTGGAGTACAGCTTATGTTGCACCTTCTCGTCGTCCTACTGATGGGCGTTATGGTGAGAACCCTAATAGATTGGGGGCATATTATCAATTTCAAGCCCTTATCAAACCGAGTCCAGACAATATTCAAGAGCTTTATTTGAAATCTTTGGAATATTTGGGACTTAATCTTCAAGAACATGATATACGATTTGTAGAAGATAACTGGGAAAGTCCTACCCTTGGAGCGTGGGGGCTTGGTTGGGAAGTTTGGTTGGATGGTATGGAAGTAACTCAATTTACATATTTTCAACAAGTCGGTGGTATCGCTTGTGACCCTGTGGCTGTGGAGATTACTTATGGTACGGAACGATTAGCGATGTATCTTCAAGGGGTGGAAAGCGTCTTTGACATCGTGTGGAATGAGCATAATGGACAAGTGACTACTTACGCAGATGTGCATAAAGAGAGTGAATATGAGTTTTCTAAATATCATTTTGAAGTCGCTAATGTGGAAAAACTCTTTGCTCATTTTGAAGATGCAAGTAGCGAATGTAGAGTCTGTTTGGACGCAGGACTACCTTTACCTGCGTATGATGAATGTATGAAAGCTTCACACGCCTTTAATGTACTAGATGCTAGAAAAGCTATCTCACAAGCCCAAAGGCAAAATTTTATGCTCCAAATTAGAGAACTTTCTATTGGTTGTGCGAAGTTGTATAAGGGGCAGGAAGAGGAGAGGAATTTGAGGGTAAGGGGCTAAGAGTATCGTACCCCAAAGTCAAAAGTAAAAAGTCAAGACAATCCTAAAAACTCTTTACACCATCACCATCTTACGCCTCATATAGGCTATCTTGGTTTGTAGTGGTAGCTCTTTTGGGCAGTGGTCTTCACAGGCTAGGAGGCTCATGCACCCAAAGATTCCATCGTCATCACCGATGAGTTCGTAGAAGTCTTCGTCTGTGCGTGAGTCGTAGGGGTCTATGGAAAATCTGGCGATTCTACTAAGTCCTACTGCTCCTACAAAATCTTCTTTCATGAGTGATGTGGAACATGAGGCGACACATAAGCCACACTCGATACATCTATCTAGCTCGAAAACTTCATCGGCTACATCTGGGGATATTCTTTTTTCTATCTTTGAAATATCGGTAGGTTCATTGGCGACTATCCAGCTATTGACCCTGATATTCATCTTTTGCATCCATGAGCCTGTATCTACAGAGAGGTCTTTGATGAGAGGGAAGGTAGGGAGGGGAAGAAGGTCTATCTTTCCTTCGGGGAAGCTAGAGGTGAGGGTTTTACATGCTAGACTAGGTTTGCCATTGACCACCATCCCACAAGCCCCACAGATACCTGCTCTACAGACAAAATCTGAACTAAGGTCATGGTCTATCGTGGCTTTGATTTTGGTCAAGGCGATATAGAGTGTCATTCCTGGGGTTTCTTCTAGTGTATAGGTCTCAAACGTGGGTTGAGAATCTGCATCTGAAGGATTGTACTTTAATGCTGTTATGGTTATCTCTCTACTCATCTTCATCTCCTAGTCTTTGGTTTTTGCTTTTGTAACACGCTTGTAGTGTATAGGGCATGAGCTTTTCTTGGAGTGCATATCTATCGCCTGTATGTGCTTTGATGATAGCATCCACTTCTTCTTGTCTCTTTTGGCTCAATGGGTTTTCGATGATGAAGCCTTTTCGTCCATAGCCTCTAAAAGCAGGAGGCATCTCCATCTTCATAATATCCAATGGCTCATACCTAAGTGTAGGCTCTAAATCATCTTCATGTAGCCACGAAGAGAGAGTTCTTTTGAGCCAGTTTTCATCATCTCTTTTGAGATAGTCTTCTCTATAGTGTGCCCCTCTACTCTCTGTCCTATCTCTAGCACCTTTGGCTACACAGAGTGCAACTTTAAGCATCATAGGGACTTTGTATGCTTCTTCTAGTTCTGGGTTGAGATGGGTGTTTTTGTTTTTGATGCTGATATTTCTACTTTTTTGGAGTAAGACCTTTAGCTCTTCTACGGCTTGGGCTAAGTCTTTACCATTTCTAAAGATACCGACTTTATTTTGCATGATGATACGCATTTCGTCTTTGATGTCATAAATGCTTTCTGTTCCCTCTTTTTGAAGCAGTGCCAATAGATAGTTTTGTTGCTTTTCTAAGGCATCATGGATAACTTTGGTATTGATGCTAATATCGGTTTGTGTACAATAGTCTGAAAAGTAGTTTCCTACTATCATACCAGCGACAACGGTTTCACTCACCGAATTGCCTCCTAGTCTATTGAATCCATGCAAATCCCAACAGGCAGACTCTCCACAAGAGAAAAGCCCTTTGAGGTCGATACTCTCACCTTTTGGGGTGGTTCTGATACCTCCCATAGAGTAGTGTTGCATGGGTAGTACGGGCATCCAACCCTTCTTGCCTTCATCAGCTGGGTCTATGCCGTTGAATGTCATACTAATATCTCTTACATCTCTGAGGTTTTTTTCTATATGTTCACGCCCTAAGATAGAAATATCTAGCCATAAGTGATCCCCATAGGGAGAGGGTACACCTTTGCCTTTTTTGATATGTTCTAGCATTCTACGGCTGACCACATCTCTACTGGCTAAGTCTTTTTTCTCTGGTTCATAGTCTGGCATAAAACGATAGCCATCTTTGTCTCTAAGGATACCACCATCTCCACGACAGCCCTCTGTAAGGAGGATACCAGAGGGTACGATAGGGGTAGGGTGGAACTGTATGGCTTCCATATTACCCATAGATGCCCCTGCTTCTAGTGCGATGGCATGACCTGTGCCTTTGCAGATAGTTGCATTGGTTGATTGTTTATAAATCCGACCGTATCCCCCTGTGGCAATGAGTGTCCCTTTGGCTACATAGGCAATGAGGTCACCGTTTTTGAGGTCTCTGACTATCGCCCCAAAACACTGACCATCTTTGCTAATGAGTGAGATAGCTTCTTTTTTATCTTCTATTTGTACATTGTTTTTCATCGCTTCATTGGTCACAGCATAGAGCATGGTATGCCCTGTTGCATCGGCCGTGTAGCAGGTTCGCCATTTTTTAGTACCACCAAAGTCTCTTGCGTTGATAAGACCGTGGGCTTCTTCTTTTTCTGTGATAGTTGTAGGTTCTGCGTTGATGACAACATCTCTATCGCCTTTGCGTATACGATTCCATGGGACACCCCATGAGGCTAGTTCTCGTATGGCTTTGGGTGCTGTGTTGACAAACATCCGTGCAACATCTTGGTCACATCCCCAATCACTTCCTTTGACGGTGTCTTCAAAGTGAATATCTTCATTGTCTCCCTCTCCCATAATCGTATTGCCTAGACTCGCTTGCATACCTCCTTGGGCAGCTGCTGAGTGAGACCTTTTGACAGGGACTAGGCTCAATACAATCGTGTCTAATCCTTTTTTACTTGAAGCAATAGCCGAACGAAGTCCTGCTAGACCTCCGCCAATGATGAGTGCATCTGTATATCTAACTTGCATGGTTTACCTCCGAGGTAGAGTGATAGCGTTCTCCATAATTGTCTTTATGTTCGTAGCCTATTTTCATATAGGTAGCCAGTGAGTAAAGACCGATAAAAAGATAAAAGACAACCACAGCTTTGATAATATTTTTACTTAGGATTCTGTTTCTTCTAGGGTTCTTGCCATCGAAGATACCCCACTTGATAATCAAGCGATAGACTCCTGCTCCTGTATGGAGTACTACACTGACTAAAAGCAATAGATACATAGCCCACATCAAATCAGTATAAATCCTATCAGAAGAGGCATAAGGCCCTATGTTTTGTGGCTGTGACATCATTGTATAGAGGTGTATAGCCCCTAAAAAGAAGAGCATAAAACCTGTAGTAATTTGTAAAATCCATAGATTCGTATCGGTATGCTTTAGCATCTTTGCATGGGTTTTGAGACGTAAATGTTCTCTATAAGAACGAGGGAATTTTCTCATCGCTAGAAAAGCATGAAAGACAAAAAGTATAGAGATAATAATGGCTAACATAGAGATGATAAGAGGTGAACCACCTTCTATAATAAAATCTGCTTCAAACATCTTCGTAAGAGAATACATACTCTCTTTACCCAAAAGTATAGAAGATTCAAAAATAAGATGAAACACTATAAATAGAGCAAGAAATAGACCTGAAATACTTTGAAGAAGGTCGAGTCTCGCAGGTATTTTACTCTTTTTCTTTTGGACAGTTTTACCTGTAATACTTTCTATAATATCATTTTGAGACATATAAAATCCTTTGATAATCGTGTAGTAGTATAAAAATATATCGAGGAAGTAGCACGTTACTTCCTAGGTATTTAAAAGGGTTTGTTTAGGCTTGAAGTAGGGTATCCAATGCTTGGAGTACCACTTCAACACTTTGTTCTCCATCAATGACTTGAAGAAGATTGTCTTGTGTGTAAAATGCTTCTATTTCAGCGATAGTAGATTGGTAGATTTTCATTTCAGTATCAAAGGCTTCATCTGAAGCTTTTTCTCCAAAGACACGTGTTTTGGCTACGGCTTCACTGACTCTAATCTCGATAACAGAATCAAGCTCAATACCTTGGATATTGAACAAGGCATCAGCAAACATTTTCATCTGCTTTTCTTTACGTGGGAATCCCCCTAAAAGTACTTTTTCTGTAGGAGATGATTTGATAGCTGATACAATGGTATCTATCACAATATCAGTAGGTACAAGTGCACCTTGGTCGATAAAGCTTTTGCATATTGTACCTATCTTTGTCTCTTTTTCTATCTCTAACATAAGAAGCTCACTGGTACAATAGTAGGTAATCTCTGCATGATTTTTGGCAATTGTCTTACCATCTGTTGTTTTACCCGAACCTGGTGCTCCAATAAGAAGTATTAACTTTTTTGACATTTATTTTCCTCATATATGTATTTTATAATATTATAACCAATATAATATTTAAGCTAAATTATCTATCGTCTTGTTTTAATTTTAAAATAGAGATAAATATCCTTTATCTTATATGGTTTTAAGAATAAATACTATATCATAGTTATAATTATTACTCAATATAGTAATAAAAATTAAATTAAATAAGGAGCCACCTATGGCAAAAGTTTTAAAGAAAAAAGCAGTAGTAAAAGTATCAACAAAAGCAGTAGCAAAAAAAGAAATCGCTAAGAAAAACAGAAAATCTGTAACAAAAAAAGTAACAAAAATAGTTATGAAAGCAAAACCTAGCACAAAAAAAGAAGCAAAAAAAGCAGCAAAAAAAGCAGTTAAAAAAGCAGTTAAAAAACTCTCTTAAGTTTTTATTCTCAACTTAGAATATAGTTTAAGTTGAGAGATGATTTATACCTACCCTACCACCACCAAATAAAAAATATATTACTTTTGAGTATTAAAGAAGAGTAAATTTAAAAAAAAATGCTAAGATACGAGATAGTATTCTCTCTAATGTAAATACATTAGAATGATAAAATAGGAGAAAGAATGAAATACATATATAGTATCATAAGTATAGCTTTTCTTTTTTTCTCTACAGTAGAGGGTTTTGAGCTTGTGCCTATCCTTAGGGACAGCATAGGACAACTCCCTCAAATAGTAAAAGATATGCATGCTCTCTCAAAATAAATTTAAAAAGCAAGGTAGTAACTTTATCTTACTGTTATTGGTATCTTTTGTGATGTTTCTTCTGATACTATTTGTCTATTTACAAAAGATTGATACACGGATGAAAAATCACTACAACTATAAGAAAACCTTAATACATATTGATGGCTATAATCAAGATTTTGACAATGTACTTATACGCTCTTATCGGTATGTGAATCATGATAGGGTTTCTCATATTGTTGATGCATTTGACGATGAGTTGAAGCAGTTAAAAAAAAATAGTTTTATAAAATCTTTAGGCAAAGTAGTAGAAAGTAAATTAGAAATCATAGAAAATAAGTATCGTATTAAAGCAGAGTGGATAGAACGCTTCAAAAGTATTAATGCACGGATTATTAACTCTATTTATTATCTTTATATCTTACAAAAGAACTTAGACTACAATGCACAAAAACATAAAGAGGTGGAGGGTGTATTACGTGATATTTTATTTAAAGTAGGACAAATATTTATAGGACATGAGATAAAAGATTTGAGGCTAGATAAAGATATCAAACGTCTAAGACAGTACAAGGACTTAGATAAAGACTTACAATACTTTTATATGCATATTCAAACTTTAGTAATAGATATTAAGGCGTTGGAGCATATCGTGGCTCAAAATATGTTACTCAAACTTGATGAGAGTATTGATGATGTGTATTTACTCTTAGAAAAAGAACATATAGAAAACAATGCTAAAGAAGATTTGATAGGACTTATCTTTTTTATCTTTGCTTTTGTCGTCTTACTCATACTTATTTATAGTTATCTTCAAATATTAAGACAACGAAAAGAGATGTATAGCCTTGCTTATCATGATACTTTGACAAAACTTCCTAATAGGCTACACTTTGAAACTTATATGGAAATATTACTCAAGAAGAAATCTTTTATTCCTAATCCTTTTGTACTACTATTTATTGATTTGGATAGATTTAAAGTGATAAATGATACCTTAGGTCATGATGTAGGGGATGAAATTTTGCTTATTTTAGCACAAAGATTAGAACTTGTGTTGGGAAAATCAAATTTTATTGCACGGCTAGGTGGTGATGAATTTATCGCAATTATTGAACAAAAAAGAGATATAGAGCAGATTGAAATACTTTTAGAAAAACTCATTGTATCTATCCGAACCCCTATGCTCATTAGAGACTATAGGCTCAACAGTACAGCGAGTATTGGAGTCGTAAGGTATCCTGAAGATGGTAAGAGTAAACAGACGCTTTTAAAATATGCTGATTCAGCAATGTACCATGCCAAAGAATTAGGCAAAGATACCTATGCTTTTTATAATACACAACTTTCTATAGATATAGAAAGACGCTTAGAGCTAGAACAAGAACTCTTAAAAGCACTCTCCAATCAAGAGTTTAGTCTCAATTTTCAGCCACAATATTCACTACAAACAGGACAAATTACAGGTGTAGAGACATTGGTACGATGGAACAGTAAACTTTTAGGGTCTGTATCTCCTGAAGAATTTATCGCTGTAGCAGAAGATATTGGCTTGATTATTGAATTGGGCTATTATATCTTTAAAGAATCTTGTTTAGCCTATATGGATTGGAAAAGACAAGGTGTTACTATCCCTTTAATCTCTATCAATATCTCTAGTATACAGTTTAGGCAAGTGGATGCTTTTATACAGTTACAAAAGATTATTAAAGAGACAGGAATGAATCCTAATAATATTGAGATAGAACTCACCGAACGCTATATTATGGAATATAGTACAGAAAAATTCACAGTATTAGATGATTTACGACAGATAGGATGTAGGATTTCTATTGATGACTTTGGAACAGGGTATTCCTCTATGAGTTACTTAAAACGTCTGTCTATTGATACGATTAAAATTGATAAATCTTTTATTATTGGGTTACCTCATAATAAGCATGATATAGAAGTCTCTAAAGCGATTATCTTATTGTCTCAAAGTTTGGGTTATGAAGTGATAGCAGAGGGGATTGAAACCTTCGAACAAGAAGAAATTTTACGCAGTTATCATTGTGATATGGGGCAAGGATACTACTTTTCAAAACCTTTGAGTAGCGAAGGCATTGTTCGCTTTTATCATCAACAACTTGTAAGTAAATAATCTACTTTGTCGTGAACAGTGGAGACTCTTACTCTTCCAAAAAAGAAGGTTTTGGGGCATCTACACCTAATTCTATGGCGATAGAGTATGCGATGAGGTAGGATACGTTTTTAAGTTTAGGTTTGAGCCAGAGGCTTTGTTTTTTACAGGTGATTTCTCCTAGCTCTAGTACGAGGAATTTATTGGCTCTTATCCATTTGTATCCGTAGTATTGGCTTAGGTTTTTGGTAAAGTTATCATCTTTCCACTTAAATGGAAAGTATTGTGCATAAAGTTTTCGCCATCTTTGGGCAAAGTCGTGAGAGTTTTGGTTTGGGTAGCCGATACTAGCCCCTGAGGTACAAGAGACTTTTGCCCCATCAAAGTGTATGGCTACAGCTATATTCGCACGCATCAAAGGTACTTTTGCAGGGACACGTTTGACTTCTATCTGCCATACTCTTAACTGTTTGGCTACCATATCGGCGACACGGACTGTCCACTCTTTTTCACGAGAGAGATTAGAAGAAATCCCTTTTTTACTAGAAATGGAGGCTTCCTTTCCTGCTTGGATAATGACAGACACTGAGGGGGTACGTCCCCAGTAGAGGATGTAGGTAATAAGGATTAATATCAGTATCGCAAAAAAGGATGCAGGTTTATTTTGTATATTCATAGGTATTATTATAGTATCAAAAAGATTTAATAATACTTTTTATCCTTTGTTTAGCCCTTATTTAACAATATCGCTGCTTCTTTGGCATGATAGGTAATGATAATATCTGCCCCAGCACGTTTGAATCCTAAGAGTGTCTCCATCATTACCTTGTCATAGTCTATCACTCCTGCGATAGCTGCCATCTTTAGCATAGAATACTCTCCAGATACATTATAGACTGCTAGGGGTAGGGTGGTGTTGTTTTTGACATCACGGATGATGTCCATATAGGCTAGAGCTGGTTTGACCATAAGTATATCTGCTCCCTCTTTTTCGTCTGCTACACTCTCTGCTATGGCTTCGTTACGGTTGGCTGGATTCATCTGATAGCTTCTTCTATCGCCAAAACTTGGGCTAGATTCTGCTACATCACGAAATGGTCCATAGTACGCTGAAGAAAATTTAGTAGAGTACGACATGATAGGAAGATTGCTAAATCCTGCCTCATCAAGCCCTTTTCTAAGGGCGTATATCATCCCATCCATCATCCCACTAGGCGCAATCATATCTACCCCTGCTTTGGCATGGACTACGGCTTGACGAGCAAGGTTGTCTAAGGTAATATCGTTGTCTACGGTTTCTAATACGGGGTCAAGTACACCACAGTGTCCATGGTCTGTATATTCACAAAAGCACAAGTCTGTAGTAACAAACATATCAGGGTGGGCAGATTTGACTTCTTTGATGGTTTGTGCGATGATACCGTGGTCACACATGGCATCACTTCCTACAGAGTCTTTGGTGTCAGGGATACCAAAAAGAATAATAGACTTAATCCCTAGTGTTTTTAATACATCACACTCTTTGATAATCTCATCAATACTCATCTGAAAGACACCAGGCATAGATTTGACTTCTACTTTTATCCCTTGACCACTTTTTGCAAAAAGTGGATACATGAAGTCATTGACACTCAAATGTGTCTCTTGGAGGAGGTCACGAAGGACAGGATTTATTCTTTTTCTTCTAAAACGTGTGAACATAAAAAGCCTTAAATAGATAATTTTCACTATTTTAGCTAAAAAATCCTAATATCTTATTCTTAATATTTGATTCTTAGTGTATAATCTGCTTATGAATACTATTGAAATATCACAAATTGCTATCTTACCAACAAAGTATGGCAAATTTAACATCCAAGCATTTAAAGAAAAAGACAAAGAACATTTGGCTATCTTTAGCGATAATTTATCTGATACCCCTATCGTTCGGGTACATTCAGAGTGTCTTACAGGTGATGCACTAGCATCGGTCAAGTGTGACTGTGGAGAGCAACTAACGTTCGCACAAGAACTCATAGGCAAAGAGGGCGGCATGATAATCTACCACCGTCAAGAAGGACGCAATATTGGACTACTCAATAAAGTCAACGCCTATGCCCTACAAGACAAAGGATTTGACACCGTTGAAGCGAACCATCAACTAGGGTTTAAAGCAGATGAACGTACCTATGAAGTGGTGGAATTTATCTTAAAGTATTTTGGTATCACAAAGCTCAAACTACTCACCAATAACCCACGAAAGATAGAGAGTCTAGGAGAGATAGAGATTATCAAAAGACTCCCTATACAAATCGTCCCAAATCCTCATAACGAAGGCTACCTCAACGTCAAAAAAAATCAAATGGGACATTTGTTATAACGTGTAAAGATTTTAACGAAACTTAAATGAGATAAGTGCTAAGATATTTGCGATGAATGCTATCATCCAAAAGCGTACGATGATTTTATTTTCTGCCCATTTTTTGAGTTCAAAGTGGTGATGAATAGGTGCCATAAGAAAAATACGTTCGCCTCTTAGTTTGTAGCTTCCTACTTGTAGTATGACCGATATGGTTTCTATCACAAAGATGATACCGATGAGTATGAGTAACACTTCACTTTTCCCAAGTATGGCTAAATAAGCGATAAATCCACCAATGGCAAGACTCCCCGTATCGCCCATAAAAACTTCAGCAGGATAACAGTTGTACCATAAAAAGCCCAATAATGAACCAGAGAGTGCAGAAGCTAGTATCATGACTTCACCTACACCATTGATATTAGGAACAAGTAAGTATTGAGAAAAGATAGCATGACCAGTGACATAAACAATCGCACCCAAAGTAAATAAGGCAATTACAGAAGGCACAGTAGCCAATCCATCTAGCCCATCTGTAAGATTAACAGCATTGGTAGTAGCCAAAAAGACAAATACCCAAAAAGGAATAGCAAGATAGCCCAAATCAAAAAGAGGTGTTTTTAGAAAAGGAAGATAAAAGTCTGTAGGAAATCCTGAATAGAGTAAAAGACCAGTAGTGATAGTCGCAACCAAGGCTTGTAAAAGCATTTTTCCTCTAGGAGTAAGTCCTTCTAGGTTGTCTCCTGCTAAGACTTTACCCAAGTCATCTTTAAATCCAACAAGCCCAAATCCAACAAGGGTAATAATGCCACCCCATATATAAGGGTTAGATAAATCCACAGCAATGAGTGAAGCAATAAGTGTAGCACTAAGAAAAATCACACCACCCATAGTAGGGGTTTTTTGTTTATATGCATGTGCAGGGACATATTTGGAAATCGGTTGATTCGCATTTTTAGAAATTGCCCAAGAGAGGTATTTGGGCATCATAAATAAAGTAAGGATAAAAGCTAACATAAAGGCAAGACCAGCACGAACGGAAATGTAGCCAAAAAGGTTAATATTAAAGATTTCAGAGAGTTCAAATAGCATAAAGTTCTTTCATTAAAGATTTTAGAAAGTTTATTTTACTATCATTTCAATTAAATTATTAAGAAAGAGATACCCAATGTCTATAAATAAAACAATTTTAATCATTACAGATGGTATAGGATGTAAACCTGATAGCACTTGTAACGCATTTAAAGATGCCAAAAAACCCACTTATGATAGATTATTTGAATCTGCTCCACGCACACTTATCTCTACACATGGATTAAGTGTAGGACTTCCTGAGGGACAAATGGGTAATTCAGAAGTAGGACACATGACTTTAGGAGCTGGGCGTATTTTGTACCAAGATTTAGTCAAAGTCTCTTTGGCTTTAGAAAATAACTCTATAGAAGATAATTCTGCTCTAAACCAAACACTAGAAAAAAGCCAACGCATACACTTAATAGGCTTATTAAGTGATGGAGGGGTTCATTCTCATATTTCTCATACAATTGGACTAGCAAAGCGTATCAAAAATAGAGGCAAAAAAGTATTTCTACACCTTATCACCGATGGACGCGATGTCAGTCCTACTTCTGCTTCTACTTATATCAAGCAAATAGAAGAGATTTGCGATGAAGATATTTCTATTGCTACTATCGGAGGTAGATTTTATACTATGGATAGAGACAACCGTTGGGAGAGAGTACAAAAAGGCTATGAAGCCATTGCAAATGCCAAACCTCATACAAGCATATCAGCAGAAGCATATATCAAAGAAAGCTATGCCAAAAAAGAGTTAGATGAATTTGTAGCACCTATAGCACTCAATGGCTATAAAGGCTTAGAGGAAAACGATGTTGTACTTGTAACAAATTTCCGTTCAGATAGAGTGCGTGAGATCACAACAGCTTTGGGTAAAGAAGACTTTTGCGAATTTGAACGAAAATTTATCCCACTTCATATTGCCACGATGACGAAATATGATGCCAGTTTTTCTTTTCCTATTTTATTCCCTAAAGTTGCACCCAAAAATACACTAGCAGAAGTCATAAGCAATGCAGGATGCAGACAACTACACACAGCAGAAACAGAAAAATATGCCCATGTTACCTTTTTTATGAATGGGGGAATAGAAGAGCCTTATATCGGTGAAAGCCGTGTACTCATTCCTAGCCCTGATGTAAAAACCTATGATTTACAACCAGAGATGTCAGCCAAAGAGGTAGGCAATGCCGTACATACTGCGATGGAAGAAGCCTATGATTTTATTGTAGTCAATTTCGCCAATGGTGATATGGTAGGTCACACGGGAAATTATGATGCAGCGTGTATTGCTGTAAATACTGTAGATACGCAGTTAGGCAAGATTATAGCCAAGGCAAAAGAAGAGAATTATAATATCATCCTAACCTCCGACCACGGAAACTGCGAAGAGATGAAAGACAAAGACGGCAATACCTTAACCAATCATACTGTAGGTGAAGTATGGTGTTTTGTATTGGCAGAGGGAGTGAGAGAACTCAAAGAGGGATGTGGACTTAATAATATTGCTTCTACTGTGTTAATGCTTATGGGGTTGGATGTGCCTGATGAGATGGATGGGGGGTTGGTTTAAGGTTTTTTGTGGGTAAATGGTTAAAATGTCGGGGAAGAGGACACCCCCGACCTACGCTTCTACAAAGTCCCCGTTTTCGTCTTCACCACATTATTATAATCAGTAACAGTTATCGTATAAGTAACTCCTGAAGAATGAGCAGATTCTTGGTCTATATCTCCGTCTGAATAAGAAGTTAATCCTCCGTCACTATACTCAATTTTTACACTTTTTATTCCGTCATTATCTGTAATTGTTCCTTCTAATCCTTTTGATCCTCGAGGTCCGTCGAAGGTTGTGATGTTGAAGATTGTTGCTTGGTCAAGCACTTCTTTCTTTTCACTCAAAATATTTGTGATAATACAAAGCACGGCTGAGAGTGTTTCTTTGTCTAGGCTTTTGGTACTTCTTGTGCCTATAGTATCTTCTGCTTTGAGTATGGCTTCTATGGTTTTGTTTTCTGTTTCTATGATAAGGCTCTCAGAAGGAGTACTAGCATACACAGCCAAACAAGTAAAGGTAAGCAAGGAGAGTAGCGTAAATGATTTGAAATTAGACATAAAAATTCCTTGGATATAATATAGCTAGATTTTAACATAAAGAGTTTGTATTTACTTTAAGTTGGGTAAGATTTTTATTTGGCTTCCGTAGGTCGGGGTGTCTCACCCCGACGAATGTTTATGATGTGATAAAATTTGATTTTGAATTTTAAAATAAATTGGTTATAATCATTTTATGGATATAGAAAATAAAAAAGTACTTATTGATATTATTTCAAAACAAGCAGACATCGTTTAGAATAAAATATTTGTATTTTCAGCAGTTGTAGGTGCTTCTTGGATATATGGTGTTAAAATTAATGGATATTTAGGCATTGCTTTATGGATAGTTTTTGTTTTTTCTGTTCTAGCAGTTATTGTAAATCTTGCAAAGCAGGGAAGACTTTATAAAGAATTAGAGGAGTTAAAGAGATGAATGATTTAGAATGGCTTTATGTAGTAGGCTTTATAGGAGCTATTATTATAGGATACATTGCTGTTAAAAAAGAGTGGAAAATAGCAGATATTTTGTAGGTCGGAGTGTCTCACTTCGACAGATATTTATGATGTGATGAAGCTTGTGTCGGAGTGAGGACACTCCGACCTACGGAAATGTAGAATTAATTTTAAATTTTTATGTTATAATATGCCTAGTTGGGACAGGTAAAAGAGCGTCAACTCTTTCACCAGCTTTTTAATATGCTTTTGTTGCGATAAGCAACAGAAGAATAACAATTACTATGAGAAGTTTCATTGTTACATCCTTTTTAGAGGCTGACCCTATCCCACCTAACTCCTCACAATGAATTCACTTAACAATCGCCCAACTAAGCAAGTCATTATAGCTAGAATATTATTCTTATCTCTTAATGCTTTTTGTGTACAATAGTAGTATTATAAATTAAAGGCAAACAATGAAATTTACAGGAACAAATGTACTGGTTACTGGTGCAAGTAGAGGTATAGGGGCAGAGATAGCCAAAGGTTTAGCCAAAATGGGACTCAAAGTATGGGTCAATTTTCGTTCTGGAGAAGTTGAGGCGAATGCGATTAAAGCGTTGATAGAAGAAGCAGGTGGCAAGGCAGAAGTGATTGGTTTTGATGTGAGTGATGACAAAGCGTTTGTCGAAGCGATGAAACATATTGTAGCTACAGATGGCTCTTTGGCATATCTGGTCAATAACGCAGGGATTACCAAAGATGGATTGGCAATGCGTATGAAAACAGAAGCCTTTATGGATGTGATTAATGCCAACCTTACTTCTACTTTTATTGGTTGTAGAGAAGCCCTTAAAGTGATGCGTAAAAAGCGTTTTGGTTCGGTGGTAAACATCGCCTCTATCGTGGGGGAGACAGGGAATGCTGGACAGACCAATTATGCAGCCTCTAAAGGTGGTACGATTGCGATGACCAAATCATTTGCTATGGAAGCAGGGACATCTGGTATTCGCTATAATACCATTACCCCTGGGTTTATCGCTACGGAGATGACTTCGGTACTCAAAGAAGAGGTCAAAGATGCCTTTACTGCCAAAATCCCTATGGCACGATTTGGAAACCCTAGCGAAGTGGCTGACGCTGTGGCATTTTTACTCTCAGACCACTCTAGCTACATTACAGGAGAGACACTCAAAGTCAATGGTGGGATGTTGATGTAAGGAGTGTATGATGAAAATACTTCTGCTTGAAGATGATAAGCTTTTCAACGAAACATTAGAAGATTTTTTAGAAGAAGAGGGGTTTACACTCGATTGTGTACTTGACCCTTATTCGGCTTTGGATTTGAGCTATGAAAACAAATATGACCTTTATCTCTTTGATGTCAATCTTCCGTATGAAAATGGTTTTGAATTGCTTAAAAAATTACGCACAGCAGGAGATTTGACCCCTACGATATTTATTACCTCTCGTGATGATAAAGACTCACTCAAAGAGGGCTTTACCCAAGGGGGAGATGACTATATTACCAAGCCTGTAGATTTGGATGAACTTTTGTTACGTATCTTTGCTCTTTTGCGTAGGCAAACACGTACACAGTGTGTCTCTTTGGGTGATTTTAGCTTTGATATATTGCATAAAAAGTTGTATGATAAAGATAAAAATGTCATGGAACTAAGACAAAAAGCTGTAGACTTACTCTTGATTTTGTTAGAAGGGCAAGGGTCGGTTGTCCCATTAGAACAGATAAAAGAGCGTCTATGGAGCAGTGCAGAAGGGACGAGTGACGGGGCATTGCGTGTCTACATTACACAACTCAAAAAATATTTTCCTACACAGATACAGAATATTCGATCTGTAGGCTACCAATTAAAGATATAAACAGATGAGAAAAGAACTTATCCTTGCAGGGGTTATCTATTTTTTTACGATGTTTACGCTCTTGATGGCAGTGTATCAATTTTTAAAAAACTGGCACATGAGTGAATTTAACTTTTTTGTCGCAGGGGCTTTGGTGTTGATGGTTGCTGTAGGATGGGGTTATGTGTTAACGGCACTTATCTTTGCACCCCAAAAACAGATGGAAGATACGCTAGTGGTATTAACTAGAGATATTATCCATGAATTAAATATCCCTCTTTCTACCATCAATGCCAATAGTGCTATGCTCAAAAAGACCCTAGTCGATGAAAAATCACTCAAACGATTGCAACGGATAGAAGATGCTTCAAATCGGCTCAAAAAACTCTATGATGAGCTAGTCTATGCTATACACAAAGAGATGCATACGATAGAAAAAGAGTCTTTTGATATGAAAAACCTCATAGAAGAACGAGTAGCCATTTTTGAAGAACAAAATAGAAATCCTTTTATCCTTACTCTACAACCTTGTATGATACACGTAGATAAAATAGGCTTTGAACAAATGTTAGACAATATCCTAAGTAATGCCATGAAATATTCTGCCAAAACCTCTCCTATCTCCATCACACTAAAAGAGACTGTCCTTAGCATAGAAGACAAAGGTATAGGGATGAGTACGAGTCAACTTCTGCGTGTACACGAGCGTTACTTTCAAGGAGATGAACGAAAAGAAGGGGAGGGTATAGGCTTGGCTCTCGTTAAAAAGTATTGTGATAGTGAAGAGATAGATATTTATATCACATCAGAAAAAGAAGTAGGGACAGGTGTACGTTTACATCTAAATTCTGTGATAAAATAGCATTATTATGCGATTAATCTTCTAGTATCTTTTTGCGTCTTTTGTGCCTTATGATATAAAATATCGTGATAAATACAACACAGACAAGGGCGATGAGTGTGGCTGATTGTAGGTACTGAGATATAAGGGCTTCATTTGAGCCTACCAAGTAGCCTAGTGCAACTAAGACGATGACCCATAGTCCTGCACCAATGGCTGTAAAGAATGAAAACTTGGCAATGTTCATTCGTGCTAGTCCAGCAGGAAGAGAGATGAGTTGGCGTATACCAGGGATGAGTCTACCTGTAAAAGTAGATATTTCACCATGTTTTGTAAAAAAATCTTCCAATTTATCTAGGGTTTCTTCTTTGATAAAAAAGTATTTACCATATTTAAGGATAAAACCTCTACCAAAAGTCATGGCTAGATAGTAATTGAGTAATGCACCCAAAACTGAGCCTAAGATACCTGCTAAAATAACGATATAGAGATTCATTTCACCTTGAAATGCTAGATACCCAGCAGGTATCATGACTATTTCACTAGGAAAAGGGAAAAATGTACTCTCGATAAACATAAGAAGAAAAATACCCCAATACCCCATATCTCCGATGTAAGAGACAATCGTTTGTGCTATATCATGTATCATAAAACTATACTATTCAGAATATGCACCAACGGAGGTGAGGCGTTGGTAGCGTTGCTCTAGCATTTCATCGGTAGAAAGTGTTCTTAATGATTTTACTGTATCCAAGAAATAGGCTTTGAGTACATTGGCTGCTGTTTGTTTGTCTCTATGTGCGCCAATAAGTGGTTCATCTAGTATATCATCGATGAGTTTATGTGCAAAAAGGTCATCAGGTGTGATTTTGAGTGCTTTGGTTGCGACTTCTACTTTGGAGGGGTCATTCCAAAGTATCGCAGAACATCCCTCAGGAGAAATCACTGCAAAGACAGAGTAACGCATCATTGCCAATCTATCAGCCACACCTATTGCCAATGCTCCACCTGAACCACCTTCTCCTATGACGATAGAGACAAGAGGGACTTTAATCGATGCAAATTCAAAAAGATTTTTGGCTATGGCTTCACTTTGTCCACGCTCTTCTGCTCCAAGCCCAGGGTACGCACCTGGAGTGTCGATGAGCATCAGTACAGGAATATCAAACTTTTCTGCCATTTTTACAGCACGTAAAGCTTTTCTATATCCCTCAGGGTTAGGCATACCAAAATTTCTTTTGATTTTATTTTTGACTCCACGTCCTTTTTGTTCGCCAATAAGCATCGTTTTTTGACCCTCTATCCAACCAATATAACACAAGATAGCAGGGTCATCACGAAAGGCTCGGTCTCCATGAATTTCATAGGCATCATCCATTAAAAATTTAATATAATCTAATGAATACGGTCTATCAGGATGACGTGCCAATTGAAGTTTTTGGAAATCAGACAAAGAACCAAAAGTTTTATTGACTTCTTTTTCTAAATCTTTTTGAAGTCTTTCTACTTCATTCATATTTGCAATGGCATGTGCTGATACGATGTCTTCTTGTATCTTTTCAATTTTATTTTCAAAATCTAAATAAGTTGCCATAGGTTAATTCCTTATATTTTTTTAAAAATAACGACACCATTTGTGCCACCAAAACCAAAGGAATTACTCATCGCTACTGTAATGTCAGCTTTTCTAGCCCCAGTAGAGATATAGTCTAAATCACAATTCTCATCAGCTGTTTCACTATTAATGGTAGGAGGAAGTACGCCATCTCTCATCGCCATGAGACAAACAACTGCTTCTATTGCACCAGCTGCACCTAGACAGTGACCTAGCTGCCCCTTGATAGAACTTACAGGAGGACAGTTTTCTTTACCACCAAAGAGTACTTTGAGTGCTGCAGTTTCATTTTTGTCATTCACTGGTGTCGATGTACCATGTGCATTGACATAATCCACTTTGGGATTACCTGCCATTTTATACGCACCCTTCATGGCACGAAGAGGACCATCTTGTGTTGGGGTAGTGATATGATTTGCATCACCACTTTCACCAAATCCAATGAGTTCACCATAGATTGTAGCCCCACGTGCTATGGCATCATCATAAGACTCTAGTACCAAAGCACCTGCACCTTCTCCCATTACAAAACCATCTCTGTCTTTGTCAAAAGGACGAGAAGATGTTTGTGGGTCATCATTTCTTGTAGAGAGGGCTTTCATTGCAGCAAATCCACCGATACCTACAGGACAAATCGCTGACTCTGCACCCACAACGAGCATCTTATCAGCAGTGCCTACCATGATAGACTTCGCAGCCTCACCGATGGCATGCGTACCTGCTGCACAGGCTGTGACAGATGAGAGGTTTGGTCCTTTCATCCCTTGGTAAATAGAGATAAATCCACCAAGCATATTGACCAATGAAGAGGGGATAAAAAATGGAGAAATTCTTCTAGGACCTCTATTGGTACAGACGACAGAGTTTTTTTCTATATTAGGAAGTCCACCAATACCTGAAGCAGATGCGATACCAAATCTTTCCATATCTACATCTTCAGGAAGCTTTGCATCTTTAATCGCTTCATCAGCTGCTTTGAGTCCTAGCTGTATAAATCTATCTGCTTTTTTGGCTTCTTTTTTATCTAAGACTTCTGATACATCAAAGTTAGGTATCTCTCCAGCAATAGTAACAGATTGCCCCTCGGTATCAAAACTTTCAATTGTTCTGATACCACATTTCCCCTCTATAATGGCAGAAAATGAACTCTCTTTGTCCAATCCTAAAGCGTTAATCATTCCTAAACCTGTTACTACAACTCTTTTCAATACTGACTCCTGTATGCTTAAATAAGATATATATAAATACTCAAAAGAGTACTCATATATATGTTAGTCTATCCCCCGAAGGGGACAATACTTACGCGTTTACGTTTTCGATAAATTTGATTGCATCATTTACAGTTGCGATTGCTTCTGCTTGATCATCAGGGATTTCAATATCAAATTTTTCTTCTAGTGCCATTACCAGCTCAACAACATCAAGGCTATCTGCTCCTAAATCCTCTACGAATTTAGATTCTTCTTTTACCTCATCTGGGCTTACGTTTAATTGCTCTACTACTACTTCTTTTACGTCGTCAAATAATGCCATTGACTACTCCTTTTATTTGTGAATTAATACGCACAATTATAACAAAAAAATGATAAGAAGTGTATATTTAATCGCAAAAATAGTCACTTAGAGAAGAAAAAAAGAAGATTTTGGGTAAAAAGACAGTGTAAAAAGCATATCAAAGTAGCACTTCTCATAGATAAGAAGCCTACTTTGATAAAAATATTAAAACTTATATTTAATATTTGTATAAAAATAACGTCCTGGTTCGTTCATTACCATCACTGTATTGTTGGGTGTGGATAATAAAATTAAATCGTTATAGGTGTTAGACACTGCGTATGTTTCATCGAGTACATTATCAACCCCTAGAGTCACTTCAAAGTGTTTGCCAAATGTTTTGGTAGCACTTAGATTGACCACAGTATAAGCATCTAAAATTTGTTCTCCATTTTCATAATCAATAGTATCCCAATCATCAGAAGCAATGACCTCGGCTCTTAGTGCTAAAGTATTGTCATAGTCATAATTGAGTGCAGCATTAATTTTAAATGGTGCAATATCTGCCATATCTGTACCTGTTTGTCCTGTAAGAGGCGTATCCTTAGACCCTTTTTGATAGGCTAACCCATAATCAAAATAGAGTGAAGATGTAGCTACATACGTACCACTTAAATCAAATCCATAAAGTGTAGCATCTACATTTTCATAGGCGTTTACAGAAGCACCTTTTGCATTGGTATTGTTACTATTGTATGCGATATAATCGTCTAATTGAGAGTAAAATATTTTTGCTTTAATTGTTGCATTTTCAAACTGTTTTTCTACACCTATATCAACTTCATAGTTAACTGTATTTTTAAGGTTAGGTGTACCAATGACATTTCCCATAGACCCTACCCAATAAAGCTCTTTGGCATCTGGCACACGAGAAGACTTACCAACCCCTACAAAATACTGGCTACTTGCATCGACTTGATACGTACCTAAAATATACCCATTGAGTTCATCATAATCATTAGATTGTTGTGTAGGATTGGATGAATCTATCTCTGTCATATCATAACGTACCCCCATATCAAGGGTAAATCGGTTCATTTTAATGGTATCTTCTACAAAGAATGCTACATTGCTCGTATCTACATCCCAAATACTATGAAACTTCATCGCAGGGAGAGGTTTATCATTTTTATAATATCCACCATCCCAATTTCTTATACTATAATCAATACCTGTTTTAATCGTATGCAAAGAAATATCAAAACTATTTTTGATTTTTGCACCTTGTGTTTTGGTTGTAAGTGCATGGGTCATAAAGTTAGTTGCACCTAGTTTACGGTATTTTGTAGACATGGGATGTTCTACTTCAGATTGGTAGGCTTGAAGATACAACTCTTTTGAGTATCGACCCAAATCTTTGGCACTATACTCTACATTAAAAATATCAGAATCGTCATAAAGGGCATCCATCTTAGAGGATGGATACAAGACATTGTCACTTCTATTGGCTGTGTAGCTTAGTCTCAATTCTTGTGTATCGCTTATATCCCAAAATACTTTTGCCATTAGTGTTTGCTTTTCAAAGGCATCTAAATTTTTATATTTATCTTGGTATTGTGCTAGAGGAGAAACTTTACCCTTAGAAATATTTTTGGCTATTTGACCTACAAAGTCATTGCCATTGCCATCTTTGTATTGTCCACCTGTTTCACTAGACCCTGAGAGTAAAAATCGTACATCATTTGTACCCCCTGTCAAAGAAAAAGCACCTTTTTGATAGCCAAATTCGCCCACACCGAGGTTTACTTCACCTTGAAATTCTTGGGATGGTTTGAGGGTATGTACTTTAATATCAGCACTCAAAACACCAAAATCTTCTACATTAAAAGGCCCTTCATTGATTTCTATATAGTCGACATTGTTGGTAAGTATATGAGAGATAGGAGGGTCCATTCTATTGGGACATGCTCCATGTACTTTAGCCCCATCGATGGTCACAGAGATATTGTCTTTTTTTTGACCTCTTACACGGATGTCATTGGCAATACCTGAACGCCTTATCAAAGAGACAGAAGGAGATTGCCTAAAAAGTGCCTCACCTAAGTCTGCTGATTTGATATCCTCGCCACTTACATCTTTGATGATTTCTGTTCCTGCTTTTGTCTCAACGACGATATTTTCTAGTTCTACAGGTGTGGCATAGATACTTAATGTACAGGCTAATGTACAGGTTATTGAAAGTACAATTACTTTTTTCATTTCACTCTCCTAAAATATTTTTGTGATTTTAGAAGATTAGTGTTAATTATTTGTTAAATTTAGAATATGTTCTGCATCTATACAAGTAATATTTCTTCTTTGTGCTTCTTTTATCATGAGTCCTGCTTCGTGAGAAGAGAGTAATTGTTTATGCTCATTATAGAGTTTGCTAGAGCATACACCACATGAGGGGCTTCTATCTTTGCCTATGACGGTATCAATTTGGGGATGGGTATCGAAAAAAGTTTTGGCATACGCTTCTATAGGGGCTGATATATCTAGCATACTTTCATTTGAAATTGCACGATGACCTTGGATTGTAGCTATCAAGTCCATCGTAGGTCTAGGGCTACCAAAGGCATGGTCTTCTGGACAAAAAGGAATAAGTGTATGCCCTTGGAGTGTCTCTAAAAGGGCTTCATTTTTATTGTCACTAGCATCATAACGGCACGGTGTACCCAAAAGACATGCTGATATGGCAATGGTCTTTTTCATTTAGACTATTAGACCATAAAAAGCAGTACATATACCCACACACCTGTGATGGCTGTGAGGATAATCCATATAAAGGTACGTTTTCCTGCTTTTTTATGAGTGCTAGAGTAGCTACCTACGAGGGTATTGTTTTTACTATGTTTTCGTGCCATGATAAGTGTATGTGTCCAGATAGAAAAACCAATCACAGAGATGGCAATATGAAAAAGAAGTACATAAAAGGCATAATTATGAGAAACAGAAGAGCCTTCTACAAAGCCTTCATACCCCCCACCTGCACGTACACCATATTCAAAATAACCAACCACAATAACGGCTACGATGTAGAGAGTAGTTTGGGTTAATCCATGTAATTTATAATTTCTTTTGCTAGCAAAAGAGATAGCGATAAGCACAAGCATTGGTAACAGTGCCACCATAATCATCACAAAATCCATAAAAAATGGTGCGCGTGTCCCTAAAAATCCTGCTTGAAACATATAATCCATACCTAGTCCTTTAAATAATTTGTGTTAGCATATCACAATTGACTTAACTTCTGTAAACTCTTCTAATGCCCACTTGGGTCCTTCACGTCCTACACCTGAAAGTTTTGACCCTCCATAAGGCTGTACATCAAAACGAAGTGTGGGAATATCATTGATAACCACCCCACCACACTCGGCATCATCTATAAAGGCTCGTGTCATCTTCAAATCATTGGTAAAAATAGAAAATTGTAATCCATAAGGTGAATTATTCATTTTTTCTATAGCGATTTCATAGCTAGGAACTTTGACCAAACTCACGATAGGGGCAAAGACTTCTTCACAAATAATTTGCATGTCATCGGTGACATCTGCCATGACAGTAGGCAAAAATATATTTTTATTTTGTTCTTCTGTATTGGCTTGTCCTGTGAGTGCCGTAGCTCCCTCCAAGAGTGCTGATGCAATCCACCCATTAGCTCTTTTTTGGGATTCTTCATCGATGAGTGGCCCTAAAAAGGTATCGTCTTCATAAGGAGAGCCTACTTTGAGTTGCTCTGTTTCATGGGCGATGAGCTTGGCAAATTCATCATACACATCGGCATGGACATAGATACGTTGAAGTGAGATACACACTTGTCCTGAATTATAAAATGCACCAAACGCACAACGTTTCGCAGAAAAAGCCAAATCAGCAGAGCCATCAATATAGGTTGCGGCATTGCCTCCTAACTCTAGGCTTACTTTTTTGATACCTGCTTGTTTGGTAATGATGTCTCCTACGGGGACAGACCCTGTGAAGCTTATGACCCTTGGGATGTCACTTTTTACCAAAGTAGAACCCACTTCGGCATCTCCATAAACCACACTAAGGGCATCTTCAATCGCATACTTAGACTCTACAAAAAGCTTGGCAAACATATAGGCTACCATGGGTGCTTCTGGTGTAGGCTTGAGTACAACGGTATTTCCAGCACCTAAAGCAGGGGCTATCTTATGGGCGATAAGATTTAGAGGGAAGTTAAACGGTGTGATACATGCGACCACCCCCACAGGCTCACGTCTAAAAAACGCCAATGTTTTTTTGCCACTAGGCATAATATCTGTAGGAATCGTCTCTCCGTGTAGGTGGGCTAGTTCCATCGCTGTGACTTTGATAGTCTCTACACAACGTGCTACTTCTATACGAGAAAAAGCAATAGGCTTTGCGACCTCTTTTGCCAACATCAATGCAAAATCTTCTTGGGCTTCATGCAAACGCATGGCAACATCTTCTAGCCATAAGATACGTTGAGAAAGAGGGGAGGCAGAGGCTCTTTTTGTGGCACTTTTGGCTATCTTTAATGCACGTATCGTATCTTCAGCATCACAGATAGGTGCTGTACTTACGACTGTAGAGTCAAAAGGACTTCTGCGTTCTTGTTGTAAAGGTTTATTTTCTTGAGTGGAACCAAAAAATATTTGGGCTTGTGCGATAGATGACATACGGTATCCTCATATAATAAATAATTTGATTATAGCCAAAAGTAAAGAAATAAAAAGAGAAGCGTGTAAAATTATGAAGAGAAGCAACCCTAAAAAGAGTTGCTTAGGGTAGAGAGTGACTATTTTGTAATTGTTTTTGTAGAATCATTTACATTTTCAGATACTGTTTTTACAGAATTTGAAGCGTCTGTTGAAGCTTTTTTGAGAGAATCAGATGCATTATCATTGACTGATTTAACAGATGCAGTTGTGTCGTTAGAAACTGTTTTAACAGAGTCACTTACTTTTGTTGAAACTGTTTTTACAGAGTCAGCACTGTCATTAGAAACTGATTTAACAGAAGTAGTTGTATCAGTAGAAACTGTTTTTACTGTACTTGCAGTGTCGTTAGAAACTGTGTTTACTGTATCGTTTACATCAGCAGAAACTGTTTTTACAGAACTTGCAGAGTCGTTAGAAACTGTTTTTAATGCAGATGTTGCATCAGCAGATACAGCAACAGTAGAATCTTTCATCTCTTTAGCAGCAACAGTTGAAGAGTCTTTAAGGTCTTTTGTTGTGTTTGTCATTGCATCTTTAGTATCTGTAGAAACAGCAACCAAAGTATCTTTTGAGTTTTTAGATGTTGTTACTTCTGTTGTTTTAAGGTCATCAGAAACTTTTACAGAAGTGTCTTTCACATCTGTACTTACAGCAGTTACTGTTCTTTCAGCAGATTTTGTTGTCTCAACAGCACCGTCTTTAAGTCCTGTAAGTGTATCTTTAGCATCTTTACTCATACTAATGATTCCCTCTTTCATATCTTTCATCATAGAGTTCATATCAAAGTCAGAATTTGATTTTGCTACAGTTTTTGTAGCTGCTACTGGAGCAGTTGCTGCTGGTGCAGGTGTTTCAGCGTGAACGCTTGAGAGTAATGCAGCTACAGCTACAGAAGTGGTGATAATTTTTTTCATAATGTAATCCTTGTATGTTATATTTTTATACCGAAATAATACTCAAAGTTATATTTAAAATAACTTAAAGATATGACCTATATAAGTTTTTTTTATTAAAATAATAGAATCCGTTGTCACTACTATGTTAAAGTAGTTTTACACTCTTTATCTTATCTGATACTCTAAAGTAAGCTTTATTGTCTCGGGTAAGGGTATAGTGCATTGTTTCACACTTATAGGAAATGCTTTTTTTACAGCTTCTCGTGCTGAATTATGAAATATCTTAGGGCCACTTACGGTAATCTTACCTATATGCCCATTTTTCTTGATAATAAATGTCACTCTTATAGCCCCTTCCATACCTCTTTTTTTGGCGATACGTGGATAGGATTTATACCTCTCTATTTTACTTCGTAATTGTCCAAAAAATTTACTACGCTGTGAAGCAGAAGCCTTAGAGGGCTTCGATGCAAATGCTTTGGTCTTTGTTTTGGTTTTGGCTTTGGTCTTAGTCTTGGCTTTGGTCTTAGTCTTAGTTTTGGTCTTGATAACTTTTTTTGTTTTTACTTTCTTCTTAATAATTTTTTTCTTTGTTACTTTTTTCTTCTTGATGATGATTTTCTTTTTAATAGGCTTGGGTGTAGGTTTAGGGACAAGTACAGGCTTTTCAATACGCTTTTTTACAACAGGTATAGGGATAGGTTCTATGATTTTTTCTATTACTTTTTCTATCACTTTTTTTTCGACTACTTCTTTGACTACTTCTTTAGGGGGAACAATGACTTCAGGTACAAAAGTAGAAAGAGACATTTTGATCACCCTTTGCGTTTTGACAGGAGCATCACTCACTTTATGGGTTTGAGAATAAAAAATAAATCCTGCCAATACTACATACACAAAAGCCGTAATAGTATAAGCAGTAAAATGACGTGGTCCGTGTCTTTGCATATCAATAAGTTCTTTTTCGCATATTATGACCAAAAAATATTAAGGAACCATTAACCACTTCATTTTGGGTAGCTAAGATGAGTTACGTATAGATACTTATGCTAAAATAGTTACCACAAATTGTACCACTATTAATTATCCCCATCTCAGAGAATGCTAGAAAGTAGGAGTAGTGGTATGAGTAGTTTCCTTTTATTTTGTATTAATATTAATCATAAATAATTTTGAATTTTCTTCTGTATAATAAGTTTTAGGGACAATAGTCCCGTCTGTATTATCATATAAAATATCATCTCCATATCTCCATCCCCAACAATCATCTACTATACAATTTGAACTAAGATATTGATATATACTTATCCCCTTCTTCATTCTTTCTTCCTCAAAATTATCCATATATGGTGGAAATTTCATATCAAATTGATTTGGTACATTATCAACAATATAGACAATTCTTTCTATTTCTTTACTTGAATCTAAAGGTCTTGCTCTTTTTCTCCAAACATTTCGATACTCTACACTCCTCAACTTCACAGCTGATATATCCTCCCCACTATGCCCTTTCATCTTCATACCATAAAGGGTTGAGTTTTTGTCTGTGACGATTAGTTCGTTGTTTTTTATCTTAGTTTGTATGGGTTTTGTTTTGGGTACTTTGATAGGGAAGGTTATTTCCTCAATCTGCCCAAATTCGTCTATGCCTTGTACAGTAATATCATAAAGCTTACCCTCTATAGCATCCATAGGTATATCCCATTTTATGAGAATAGCAGATTGACCTTTTTTTCCTAGATAAGGTGTTGTACAACTATCACCTATATATTTTTCGATGATTTTCATACCCTTAGGAGGAGAGATGAGCTTATATCTATAACTCCATTCTGTAGAAACCAATAAAAGTTCTATAGATACACCTCGTATAGCTCCCTTTCTTTGCTGTGTAGAAGGTTTAATAGACCTCTCCTAAAACCCCCAATATCTAATTATCCATTTCTTTCGGTGAGATAGGCTTTGCATCAAGGTTGAGGATAGCACAAATAAGGTTCATCCTCAAACCAAACCTTTTTCGTCTGTTTCTATA
>Ga0256838_1000123_pt1 | contig 56471 bp, 71 predicted proteins | sample 4571419metaG_FD_185978 | JGI IMG/M metagenome (GOLD analysis project Ga0256838, IMG submission 185978) | Hydrothermal vent microbial communities from Guaymas Basin, Mexico - 4571-419 | ecosystem: Environmental > Aquatic > Marine > Hydrothermal vents | place: Mexico: Guaymas Basin | collected... | reverse complement strand
GGGGATGGTGGTAGGCGGTTGTTGGGTTGTAGTGGCGTTGGTGGCGTTGGTTGGGCCGTGTTGGTGGTGGTGGATTGGTGGTGGGGTGTAGGTGAACGGTGGGGTGGACTTAGGTGAATGGATGGATGAATGGTTGATGGTTGGTTGGTGGATGGGTTGGTGTGGATAAGGGTGGTTGGCCGGTTGGTGCGGTTGAAGCTCTGGCGGGTTGTCGGGTTGCTCGAAGCTCTCTCTTTATGTTATAATTGTTAGTGATGTGAGGGAAATTTGAAGGAGGTCATGATGGGTGTGGCGTAAAGGAAAACTTGACAATTCAAATCAACACCCCTAAATTGAGGTAAAGGGGGTTAAAATGAAACCGATTTACGTGCGACTTGACAAAGAAGATTTGCAGGTTCTTGAACGGCTTTCGGAAGAACTTGGCGTGGATAAATCCACTCTTCTTCGCCTTGCGTTTAGGAAACCTGAAATACTGCTTGCATCCTCATACGGCGTCAGGCACATAAATCTGGAAGATTTTCTTGAATGCTGTGAAGGAAAGGTAAGGGTAAAGCTTGAAATAAAGAACTGCGACGGTTACCTGGTTCCCGTCCTGAAGGCAACTTCAAGGTCACGCTCGCAAGTTCACGTGTATGAGAAGCCTCTGTATATACCCGTAAATCCCGGGGAAATGACTCCCGACTGGATAGACAGGGTAAAGGACAGATATGAACGGGCAAGGGAAAAATTAACTGCGGAAGCAGAAAGCAGAGGATTGAAAGTGGAAGGAGGAGAGTATGTGCGTGGATGTGAAAATTCATAAAAGCGAAGACGAAACCTATGTGATAGTAAAAGACAATGGGAAGTGTGCAGAGAAAGAGAAATATGAGGAGATGAAGAACAAGCTTTCATCAGAGCTTACCGGCAAAGTGAGGTGGTTTTACAGAGTAGGCAGCTGCACGTATGAGTATGTAAACGGTAGATTTGTAAGAGTTCCGACCGTTTACATAGAGGGGGAATTTCGTGAAGGTGAAAATTTTTAAAATCTCAGGCCTTTCAGGCGAAACGCCCGAAGAGGTTGAACAGGAAGTTAACCGCTTCCTGGAGAAACACCCGGATACCGAGATTAAAGTAGGCGGCAACTTTCTGGTCATTGTCTATGACAGAGAGAACGCGGTAAAAAAATAAGCCCCGAAACGGGGCTTGTGGGCAGTCATTGAGAAAGAACTGAAACGGTGTAAAGGTTCTAGGGGGTTATCTTTAATCTAAGAATTCCGGTCGAAAATGTCAAGACTTTTCCGTATCCTTATTCTATATGTAGTGTTACGTGTAATATTTAAGTAACATCATTAAGTATTTATATTAAGTATTTATACTTAAAACGAGTTTCCTTGAAGGGTGAAAACGAACGGTTTTTCTGGAAGGTGATACCTTCATTTCACCGGTTTCAGGATGTTTATACCTTCTACTTTTTAGCCTGACCACATAAAACCGTCCGAAACCCCTTACGGTTACCCTGCCGTTCTTCCTGATTTCCCTCTTTATCTCTTCAAAGGTGGTATCTACAACCAGCTTAACCTTTTTCTTGCTGATTCCCGTTTTCTCGGCAACTACACTGATTAAGTCTCTCATTTCAACCTCGCTTTATACATCATAACCCTGGACTTGTCATACCCAAGTTCTTGGACTTTATCTTCAGGTATCAGTCCACTCTTTACGAGCTTCGCAACTGTGAACTCAAACGGCACGTGTCCCTTATCTATATTGTTCATGTAAGTTGAAATCTGTGAAAACTGAGCCTTCAGTATGAGGCTTTTTACGGTTGGATCTTCGGCGTTCAAGAATTCGTGAACGAGAACTTTCCTGCCGCCGACGTCAAACATTCTAAGACCTAAAACGCCGATGAGGTTTCTTGCAAGAACCTGCAAGGTGAATTGTTGCTTTTCGGGCGGAAGCATTCCCATCAGCCTTTCCATCGTGTCCTTTGCCGATGATGTATGAAGCGTCGCGAAACAAACGTGTCCCGTATCCGCAGCCTGAGTAAGCAGGTCAACTGTTTCTTCGTCCCGAACCTCACCTACAAATATGATGTTCGGGTTTTCCCTGAGGGCGCTCTTCAATCCCCTCGCAAAAGAAGGTGTATCCGTGCCTACTTCTCTTTGAAGGACTAATCCCTTCCCTTCGTTGAGGTGATACTCAACCGGGTCTTCTATCGTTACGACATTTACTGGCATTTCTTCAAGAAGCTGGTTTAGAAATGCAGCCATAACAGAAGATTTACCAGAACCAGTAGGACCTATAACGAGAACTAGACCACCTTTCTTGGCTCTTATGCGCGAAAATACCTTTTCTATAATACTTTCCTCTATCATATAGTCAGACAGTTTCCAAATAACCGGCTTCAGCCAGCGGAATGTGCAGCAGTAGTTTCTTCCGCCGTATTTTGCGACGTTTAAACGGAAGCGAAGGTCCCCTGCTTTCCAGCTCGTGTCAACATCGCTACTTCTGTCCGGTAAAGAAAAGACGACTTCCTCCACCAATTCCGAAAAATCCCCTCTCCTCTTCTCAATTACTTCTTTAGATGATATAACCGCCACCTCATCGGGTTTGAGTATAATGTCAGAAGCACCGGGATATTTCTCGCACAATTCTTTCAGCAGCTCATTCACGCCCACTTCCTTCCCTCCTTAGGGGATTTCAGGAAGCCCTTTCGGGCTTCCTCTTTTAGTAGGTTCCGCTTGCAAAGGTGTAGTAAACGGTAACTTTCGTGTTTCTTCCGCCTGTCGTTGTAGATAGGTAAACTGCACAGGGCTTCTGACTGCCGGTAACGACGTTTGCAATGTTTGACTCGGTGCATTCACTAACCCTGCTGTCGCCGTTCTCTTTCCTTGACAGCTCGAGGGCATCTTCAAGTGGAACGTTCGTAGCAGTAATAAAGTATTGATAGATTTCGCCTGGGTTGGTAGCAGCTCCGGTTGTAAAATCAACATCTATAGCGCAGTTGGCATATGGACACGTTGGAACTGTCTTGAGGTAAGGACCTCTCCACCTTTGTCTTATCGTGGAATCAGTAATGGAAGACGGGTTAAGTAGAGCATCAGGAAACGGAACCGCATCGCTCTCACCGGCGTAGTATCCCGTGTCAGAGTTCATCGCCGTCTGGGCTGTTGCAACGGCGTCAAACGTTTTCAAGAGTGCAAACACGTTTTTCTTAGAAAACAAACCTGAGGCAATGATACCCCCAACAATGACCAGAAGCACCGAAAGCACGACAATCAGCTCTGTGCTGATAAAAGCACTTCTCCTCATGTTACACCTCCTCAACTAACTTTATTGCTGCGAAAAGGAAATAACTGTTTGATTGTGAAAGTAGTTCCTCGTCGGCATCCGGATATAGGTCCTTGATTTTCTTCCTCACGTCTTCTTTAGAATCCAGGGCAGCTTTCAGTGCCTTCACCAGAAGCGGATCCTTCCTTACTCTTTCCAGAAACTCACGCCTTTTCATATTCACCTCCTATAAAGAAAGTTTTTTAAACGTATTCGAGCATTTTCTTCATAACGAATACTGGAATCATTCCTATAAGTAGCAGGACGCAGGCTATAAAAGCGAGCTTTATCCACTCAACCTGCGACTTGACGGCGCTAAAAGTCTTTTCTCTTTCTTTTTCGTAGCGCTTCCTCATGAAGCTGAAGACGGAAGAAAGTGCACCTTCACCGGCAGCAATGAGCTGCTCCCTCTCGTTGGGGGAAAACAAGGTGCAGAAGTTGAAAGCCCTAAAACTCATTTCGGGGAAAAACTTCGCAATCTTGTCCATCCGATATTTACTTCCGAAAACTTTCCCAAGCCTTAAGACAGTTTCAACGTATTCCATACTGTTTTCAAGGGCGGACAGAATAACTATCTTGTCGTTTATGCTCTGCAGTTTCTTATACGAGGGAAGTAGAACAAGCAGCTTCCTGTGAAAGAGAAACTTGTAGTCAGCCAATAGCAACAGAACGTATGCAACGGCAAAAGGGATACCATCTCCAGGTTTGACATCCTTGAGCTTCAGAGCGAACCCCAAAATGGGGTCTTCGCTCACGCCAGGGAGGTTTGCAAGGATGTTTGAAACGACCGTCGGTATGTAGAAAAAGAAAGCCACAAAGAGCGCCACTCCAACCGCAAACAGTAGCTGATATATTTCCCTGTCTATTTGACTCATCATATCGTCTATTTTGCTTTCAACCTCAAGGGACCTCAAAACGGCCTCTAGACCCTTCTCAAGATTTCCCTCATCTTCAAAGGTCTTTGCAAGGGAAAAGAACTGGGACGGAAAGCCTGCCCGAATGCAGGCTTCTATGAAAGGTGTTCCACTGTTTTCAACCAGAAACTTCACCCTGCGAACTCTGTCTTTTATGCAGTTGTCAACGCTCGAAAGGGCAAACTCTATTGAGCGCACGAGGGGAAGTTGCGACCTGACGCCCGCAAGAACCACCTGAACGAAGTCTTCTATAGCTTTCACTTCCTTTATATTCATCACGCCCTCAGCTTGTCAACAATTTCCGAAATTGAAACTTCTTCTCTTTCGTTCAGCCTCAGTGCTTTCTGAGACATCGGCTCAACCGAAATGGAAGCAAAAATTTCGGAATAGCTCTTTCCGCTCTCAACGAGCTTTCTAACCTCTTCATCAAGAACAGGAAGCATCTCAAGTATCATGACTCTCTGCTTAACCGTTCCTGTTCCGCCGCACTTCTCGCAACCCCTGTTGTCCATAACCTTTCTCTTTTCAACTCCCAAGAGCTTTGCTTCCGCTTCGGTCAGTTCCCTCTCGTATCTGCAGTGGGGACAGGACTTTCTCAAAAGCCTTTGCGCCATGAACAGGAGTCCAAACTGCCTTATCTCCATTTCGCTGACACCTAAGTCCGAGAGCCTCTTTATGAGGTCAAGGCTGTTGTTTGCGTGTATCGTTGAAAGGGTAAGGTGTCCGGTGTTTGCCATTTCAACGAGAACCCGCGCGGTTTCCTCGTCCCTTACTTCACCCACAAGTATCACGTCTGGATCTTCACGTAGAACTATCCTTTTAAAGTCGGCAAACTTAAGGGATTTTCCAATTTGATGTTGCGTCCAGATGAAGGGGTTTGAAAATTCAACTGGGTCCTCTATCGTTACCACTTTCCTGCCCCAGTCGATGTTCTGAAGCAAACCGTAGAGGGTGGTTGTTTTTCCAGAACTCGTAGGTCCCGACGTGATGATGAGACCGCTTGAGGTCTTTAGCGCCACTTCAAGATAATCCCTCTCAACCTTTGAAAGACCGAGACTTTCAAGCGAGTAGAATAAAGAAGAATTTTTTCGCAGAACTCTTATCACGAGGCGGTAGTTTGTTTTATCGTGGGGAGATGCCGGTGCAAAGGCAAATCTCAGGTCCATCTCTTCGCCCGTGGCGGTCGTAAACGAGCCTCTACCGTCGTAAACTTCCGGTGTATCGTTGAGAGGGTTACTTAAAATGAGATTCGCTATGTAATTGTGAACCAGACTTCTGTAGTTGTCCGGATGTAGGAAAATCAGCGGTTCAAGAGTTCCTGCCACTCTGATTCTGACTATTCCCATATTTCCCGTAAACTCAAAGTGTATATCGGAAGCGCCTCTATAAATTGCCTGTTCAAGTATCAGCTTGTATGCTTTCTCGGCCTTCCCAAGTTGGGGAATGAGGTCGTTAACTGTTTTCTCAAGTTCCTCAAGCTCAATAGTCCTGAGAAGGTTTAAGATGCTCTGGTAAGACAGTGCAGAAATCTGGACTATGTTTAAATTCCTCCTATACTGTCCCGTCTTTGAGGCAACGGATCTCAGGACCTTTTCTCTGTCAAGATAAAAGGTATATACGACGCTCATGTCCTCTTTTGCTATAAACCCGCTACCGCTAATCCACTTTCCGTTTCTTATCTCTTCTTCGGGTATGAACCTCTTAAACTTCCTTCCGGTTACCTTCGCAATTGCCTGTGCGAGCTCAATTGAGGGGAAGAAGCGAAGAAGAAAGGGAACAATATCCTCGTTGTTTCTAAGCCTGTATGCGTCAATGAGTCTGTCAAGGAAGGTAATTTTTTTGAGGTCTGTCGTCATTTCCCTGACGACTCTTTTTGCAAGCTCTCTATCTGACTGCTGCAACAATTCTGACCTCCGCGTTGTCCCCGGACGTTTTCAGATAAACGACCTCTCTCCAGCCGGCGTCTAGCTTTTTCAGGAACTGCTTAAGCTTTGTTCCGTCGGAATACTTGTAACTGGTGTCAAGGAGAACGCCCCTCAAGGACATTCCTTCTATCGTAAACCTCGCCGTCCTTGACACCCTCTTTATTGGTATCAAGTCGTATTGATTCTCAAGCCTCTTTATTGAGAGTAGAAGTTGGTTGATGGTTGGAATAGGAAGGGACCTGGTCTTCCTCAGCTTTGCGATGTCGCGCTCAAGCTTTTCTTTTTCGTTCGCCAGTCTCGCCTTTTCATAGATAAGCTGACCCTCTAACTTTTTGATTTTTCCGTAAGAGTGGATAACCATGAAAGTCCCGAGAGCTACAACTGCAACAATTAGAAGCTCAATCAATCTGAGTTTCCCTTTTCTTTCAAGGAGAACTGCAAACAGGTCGGCGGTGGTGTAAGTCTTACCTTTTGCCTTTACCGAGAATAACCTCATAGTAGTCTTCTCCACCATAGTAGTTAATTCTGCAGTTCTTCATCTGCCTGCACACCTTTACTGCTTCCCCATAGTTCCAGTAATTAACGAGACCTTTGAAGTTGAGACCTATTCCCTTTTCATATTCAAGCTTCAGGACTTTAACGAACGGAATTTCTTCAAGCTTTTCTATTTCCGATAAAGCCTGACTGAAAGATGAATCCTTTAGGGCGTATAGCCTGCTTTTAAAGTTGGAAAGTTTCTGCTTGAGCGCTGCAACCTGAGCTTGCAGCCCGTCAACTTCTCTTTCCACACTCGATGCTTTACTGTTCAGGTAGAAGTATCCGGCTGTAAAAACGAGAACTGCAGCCATGAGAAACAAACTGGTTGTTTTAATCTGTTTTCTATCGAGCCTTTCTATACCGAGCCTCTCAAAGACTTCATTTGCCGGTATCTCGGCTTCGGGAACGAGCCGTGGCAGGATGTCTTCAACCTCAACTTTTTTCCAGGGTCCCTCGGGTTCCAGTTCGTCAACCTGGAACGTCGGTCCAAAGTCGGATTCAATCCTTTGAACGCTTTTTTCCGCAATGCGCAGGTATTCCCCTTCTTTCAGCACCTTTGCAAGGTCATACACCCCGTAAACAGGCATGCCGAAAACGCCTGCGAAAACACTCTGAAATTCATTCTTAATAGCGTTCTCAGTTGTCAGAACAAGCGCAGTTTTTGGAGAAACGTTAGGGTCTTCAATTACCTGTCCGTCAACGTAAACAACGAGCATAAAATCAGTCCTCCACCTTTATATAACTGGCCGAAACGTATCCTTCTCTGATGCCCGAAAGAGTGTTTGCAATGATGTGATACCATCCTCCTTCCCTTCCAAGAATCTTCACCTTCATTCCTCTCTTGAGCCACCCGACAGTTTTTCCGCGACGAGAAGGAATTTCCCTAATCCTCAGATTTACAAGCGCCACGCCCGTTCTGGGACCGTCAATGGGCAGAGAAACTTTCTTCTCGCCTATCGGTTTAACCTTCTCAAGCTCTTTCGCAACCGTGTAGCTCATAAACTCTGCGATTGACATCTTCTTTACCGGGAACTCGGACTTTATCAGCGCAAGCTTGTCAGCAGAGGTCGGGAACACGCCCACGACGAGCTTGCCGTTCACGTTGCGCTGTATCGTTCTGAACCCAAGGTCGTATAGCTTTCTTACTACCCTCAATCCGGTATCGTAGTTGAAAACACCGATGAAATACACTGTATCAATTATCTGTGGGCTTGAAACGTTATTAGTCAGCCTGTCTACGTTGCCTTCTTCTATAAGGCTTTTAAACGTCATTTCCCCGGGTTTTACGAACCTTGCGTGGGCAACTATCTTGTAGTAGCAGTTCATTGGTTTGTAAACGTCAGAAGTTACTTCCTCACCGTCGCAGATGAGCGCAACCTGCGGTGGGAGAATTATTCCTTTCTGAAGAAGGACTTTGTAGTTAAAGACCCTGTTCACGAGGTCGCCATACTTCTTTATCCTGTTTATGACCCTTTTTTCACCCTCTTTTATCCACTTTTCTTTATTCTGCTCTATTGCGTCCTGGTAGCCCTTCTTATACCCTTCCTGATACGCTTCCTTTCTTACTTTCTGAACAACCTGGTCAACACCAGCGTAAGCACCGGAAACCATGAGAACTGCTATCGTGAAAGCCGAAATCAATTTCCTCATAGCTGTTCCTCCTTCGCGTAAATGGAAAGAACGACGTAGACCCGGTTTTTGATGTCCTGCTTGTGCCTAAACAACAACTTCATGATTGGTATCTGGTCCAGTATCGGAACACCGGTTGAAATCCTCTTCGTCCCGTCCCAGACCAGACCCCCCATGACGATTGTTGAGTTGCTCTTCAGGACTAACTTTGTGACCTCTGAGGTAATAGATGTTCTCGGAATTTGGATGGGATTGCCGTTTGCATCCGTGAACGTTTTGTATCCGTCAACGGAAGAGATAGATGGCTGTATGGTCAGGAATATCTTATCCTTTTGAACATAAGGCTTTACATAAAACTGGATTCCGTTAAATGCAAAGCTAATCTGCGTGTTCATCGTTACGGTAGTTCCGAGACCGGAAGAGGAAACTATCGGGTTGTAGTTGACGTATGGCTCGTTTGAACCGCGGACTATGAGTGCGGGAACGAGGTTCAAAGTCCGTATCTCAGGAGCAAGTATCTCTCTCACGTCTCCTATCTGGCTTAAAAACTGGAAGATGGCGTTTGTGAAGTCACCGGTGTAGCTGATTGAGAACACAGGATTTGAGAGTGCAGAGGACATCTTCAGAACGAACGTCTTGTTCGTTCCGTGCTTGATGATTCTCTGCCAGTCAACGCCACTTTCAAGATCCTTGCTTGTCAAAACGAGCATAAGCCTTGCCTTTATATAGACCTGCTTATCTAGGACCTTCCTTGCCTTCGCAACGTATCTCTTTATCGCCTCAACGACGCTTGGGACGTCCCTCACGTAGAGGATGTTTGTATTCCAGTCAATCTGAATCTTCCCTTTATTCGTCAGAAAGCTCTTAAAGAAGTTCAAGACGTCTTCCTTCTTCAGCTTGTTTTTAAAGGACACCTTGGAACCAGAGGATATTCCTGAACTACCGGTAGTTGAGGAAACCCCAGTCATAGTGGTCGTTGAAGACTGGGAACCTTTCAGAATGTCTCCACCCAATTCGTTTTCTATCACGTATGATTCGAATCCTGCCGGAAGCTGTATGTAAGCCTCTTCAACGGACTTTACCGTGATAATGCGGTGCTTTCTGTCAACGCTGCAGACGTATCCAGCCTGCCTGACTATCTGGTTGCAGGCTTCTTTCACGGGAAGATTTCTCACAACCGCAGTCACAGGTGCATTTACGTTCACGCCGTCGTCGAAGCTGATTGAATAGTCAGAGCCGAACGTATACGTGACTGCCGAAGCAAGACTCATGTTCGTTCCCACGAATGTGTATAGCTTTTCTGTTTTCTTTTTAGCTGTTAAAACTTTTTTTCCTTTAACGTTTTTTTTGACCTGTTGATGCTTTGATTTTTTATCTCCCACTTTTACCGGCAAAATGTCACTTCGGTGCTCAAGCTCCTGGAGTTTCTGCATCCTGTCGGCAATCTTCTTAAGGGCAACTTTGAGCTCATCCTTCTTTTTCGGCTTCGGCGGCGCAACTGCTACGGGTTTCTGCTGTGATGCGCACCCAAAAGAGAAAAGTATTGCTGAAGCAAAGAAGATAACTTTCCTCATATTACCTCCAGGGGAAGATGGGTTTTTCCACGCCTTTCGGAACTGGTGGCTTGGAAAGTCTTGCTGATGGCATTCTGGCAGTATTGACTTTTACAGGAACTATCAGCTCAACAGGCTTGAAGAAAATCCTCCCGCCCCTGCTGAAAGACACGCCGTCCTCTTTCACTGCAACGACGAGAGAACCGTCCGGAAGCATGTCGCCCTTCTTCACGACAAACTCTGCGCCCTTTTCTCTCACGACAGCCTTGCAGGTAGAGTCGGAACATATCACCGAAATAACCCTCACGTTCAACGGCTCAACTGCAACCGCAGGGTATTTAGCCCTCTTCTGTCTTTCGAGTTCAAGCCTCAAAGCTTTTATCTCAGCTTCAAGCTTTGAGTTCTGATCCTTCTTCTCCACTTTGCCCTGAAGCTCCGCAAGTTTTCTTTTTTTCTCAGCCATTTTTACTTCAAGCTCAAGTATCTGAGACTGGAGTTCCTTTATCTTCTTCTCTCTTTCAAGTTCCGATATTTTGATGTCTTTACCGGTAAAAACGTCCGTTACAGGCTTAGGCTTTTTAGCCTGCTCTTTCACCGAAGCTGTGGTTCTCACCAGTGCTGATCTTTCAGGTGAAACTTTTGAAGGCTCCAGCCTGCCAGACTGCTTTGCAGAGGCACGGACAGCAGAGGAACGGTTAACGGACGGACGCTTCGGATTTTCCCCCTTTGCGACGTTCTCCTCCTCTTTTTCTTCACTTACCTTCTTCCCAACAGGATGGTGGGAAGGGGCGGACGCCCGACGGACAACTACCGTGTTGTGAGGCTTAAAAGAGTTGAACTCCGCCCTTTCCTTATATATTTTGTATCCTGCGTATCCCGCAACCGCCACCAGAACGAGAACGACGAGCTGCAGCTGCTTCTTCTTATCTTCAGGGGCTACCCCCTCTTCTGTTTTCCTACCCTTCAGCTTCTCCAGAAGGTCTTTCAGCATCTTCTCCTCCAGGCACGCAGTATTTTGCCCAGCCGTATCCGAGGTCAAGGCACGTTCCACCACCCATCATCAGCGACATCCCTTCGACATTGAGAAACTCAGGTTCACTCTTCGCAACGAAAACGGGAATGTTTCCGAGTTCCTCAAACAGCTTCTCGTCAAGGTAGTGAGCAACGCCGCCTATTATCACGACCTTTTCAAAAGGAATTGAAAGGTTTGAGAATTCTCTTTCTATGATGTTTACAAACCTTTCTGTAAACATCTCTATTGCTTTCTGCTTTTCCTCGTTCAGCTCTACCGTGCTGAAACCTGCAGAAAAGAAACCCTGTTCAAAAGCTTTCTCTATCAGTCCTCTCGTTGTTGGAACTTCCGGATACTTTTCCTCAATCTGCTTTCTGAAATAGGAAAGCAGAACCGCCATTGAGGCTTCGTCGTATAGGCTCTTGCAGAATTCAACGCTGTCGCCTGCCAGGACCGCCGCATTCAACGTCCTCATTCCGGCGTCCATCAGCAGGACCCTTTTTGGCAGGTCAACCTTTCTTCTAAGAGCGTAGAGACCGGTCAGTCCTTGAGGTAGAACCTTCTTATTTGTCTTTTCTTCAAGTTCTTCTACTATCCCTCCACCTTTTTTCATTGATCTGTAAAAGTCCTCAAGAGGAACGGAAATTGCGTCAACTTTCTTTCCGGTCTTCTCCTCGACATATTTGATAAAAATGGGATATGCCTTAATCAGTTGCTTCGTTGTTGCTATGTGGGAACACAGGTGGGGTTCCAGCAGTGCTGCGTCCCCGACAACGTAATACTTCCCTTCCACTTCAATGCTTCCGTCTTCCCTGACGGGAACTGCCCTGTAGATGCTTCTCACCTTTCCCTTCTTCATGTCCGTCCTCCTCGTTATGATTATTATAACAAAAATAATGCAAAATTGTTTCGCATGGACCGATTAATCTTTAAACTTGAATGGAAAATCAAAACCCTCCTTTTTCTCCGCGTCTTTCTCCTCCTGTTTCTGGGTGGGTTGAGAGAGAACGCCTTTAACCGCTTTTCTCTTCGGCTCTTCCTTCGGGTATGTGCGTTCGTTCCTGATAATCAGAAAGGAAATCAGCGAAGAAAGGGTGAACTTGCCGTAAACGTTTTTCAGCGTCTCAACGTCTATGTGGAACATGACCTTTTTCCTGACAGGGGAAGGTTCGTATTCCGTCATGTATTCCCTGAGAATTGCGCCGTCCCCTTCAAGGCAGTTCCTGACAAACTCTTTCAGTAGTTCGTTAACGAGTTTATTGCCCTCCCTGTCCTGAGCCTTGCGCTTTAAAACTGAAGCGGCGTCAATATCTATGTTCGTCGTAATCCTCGTTTTAAACTCCATTCCTGCCCCCTCTGGATTAATTCACAGGGGGATTATACCACCAAGTTTTACATAGGTATAGTTATATCGGTTAATTATCAGGTAGAACTTTTCTGTTCTAAATATATGTGTAAATACAGACTAAATACACCTCTGATATGTAAATACAGGGTAAACACGGTAATTGAATACTAAAAACTTCCAACTCTGCGCAGCTCTTCAAGGTCTTCGAGCAGTTCCTCGTCAGGCGGTAGCTGTTCATACTGTCCGGAAAAGATGACTTTTGCGACTTCAACCTTTTCCTCTTTTGAGAGTTCTTCATACATAGGATCACAGAGCAAACGGACAAGCCTGTCTATCCTCTTCATCTCTGCAAGAACTTTCAGCGTTTCAACGTATCCAATCCTTGCCGTTTCTTCGTCTTCAAGGAACTCAATGGATGGTTCATCTGCAGGCTCATCAACGAGTTCTTCTTCGTCGTAGTCAAGGCTACACTCAACGCAGCTCTCACTTGCAGCTGCTTCCTCAAGCTCTTTCAGTCTCTTTTCCTTTGCTATCTCTTCAGAGCTTCTCAGGATTTCAAGAATTTCCTCGCTGTATCTGACGACGGAACGCTCGTAGGAAAGGATTTCAACCTTTCCTTCCTTCTTCGGTTCGTAAAAGTCAAACCTGGTCCTGAGGAAGTTTTCCCCCTGTATGACTATTCCCTCGCCCACGTCAAGCTTGTATATGGTTTCCGGTGGAATCAGGTAGTCTTCCTGAAGGGTTCTTCTTTCGTCCTCTTCCGTGATGACTTCCCTCTTCCTGAAGTCGGGAATCATTTTCCTCACTCTCGGAATTCTCTCTTTGAAGAAGTCGTAAACAGCCCTTGAGCCTTCCACCCTCATGATGATTTTGGTGTGGGAGTTGGCGAGAATTGAGTTCAGGTATCCTTCCCCATACTTCTCTTTGAGCGTATCCCAGTTCTGGTCGGCTATGATTACGCCGCCGCGGAGGGAGCGCACCTGCCTCATGTAGTCGTCTATGCCGACAATCGGCGCCGTTCCGTGTTCGTCAACGATAATTGCAAAGGGATTTTTGGGCTTTTCCCTCTTTTTCTTTTCCTTCAGCTCTTCATAGTCGCCCAGCAGACTCTCACCTAAGAGAATGCCCGTAGCGGTTCTGATGCTCGCGAGAATCAGCCTTCCTATTGCTTCTTTGGTTTTGTCGGGCATCTTCAGCGCTGGCATGTGAACGTAGAGAATTCTGTTCCTCTGAATGACGTCTATCATGTCTATGTCGGGGTTGTCCGTGTCAAAGATGTGCGCGTATCTGAGGGATATGTCAGAGAATATTTCCTTCCACTGCTGCAGGGCGTAGCCGTGCTGGGCGAGCAGGTCCGTTCCTATCTTCTTTATAGCCTGTGCACCCTTTTTTCTCACCTCGCCAGAGGGGTCAAGGTCCTGAAGATACATCAGGAAATACATCTTGTATTCTTCGGGGCAGTCGTTTGAAAGGAACGCTTCAACGATTGAGGAAAGCTCAAAAGATTCAAGGAATAGCTTGAGATTCGGCTTTCTCTTTTTTATGTCCCTCAGGTAGCAGAAGTTCCTGGCAGCTGCATTCATAAGGAACCTACCCCTTCCCTGCCAGTATTCCATCTCGCCCTTTGCGGGTGCGAGAAGGAAGAAAAAGAAATCCGCTATTTCCTGAGGATACTTGAGGGTGGCAAGGGGTGAAAAGGTGTGAGTTTCTCGGGTAACTGCAGCTGCAGGCGACAGGTTGAGAACGAGCAGGTCCTTTTCCACACCGAGTTCTTTGCAGAGAAAGTATAAATTGTGAAAATCCTCGTCCTCTGCCTTGAAGTTTATGTATATGATTCCGTAGTGCAGCGTCAGAAGCTGCCTTATGATTGTCCTGTAAAGGCTGGTTTTTCCCATACCTGTTCCACCGACCACTACCATGTGCCGGTGGAAGTAAAAAGGCGTAATCTCAACCGGTCTTCCGAACTCGTCCCTTCCGAGCCTGAAGAGCGCGTCGTTTCCGCCTATCCTCGTTTCTTCAAACAGCTTTCTGAACTTTTTAGAGTAGATGCCCGCCGCTACCGTTGCAGCTGCCGACAGGAAGAGGTCGTCCGGCTTAAACAGGGGTAAAACTGCAGAGAAAGCAGCGGTCAGCGTTGAAATGTCCGTTCTTACCTTCAGTTCCTTCGGCGAATACTTTCTCTTCAGCCTTTCTCTCAGGTATTCCATCCGCATCCCCCTTTTTACTCGGACGGGGCGCAAATTTCTGATACCCCACTTCCATAAGCGTTATGTTAATGTATAATTATAATTAATTATGGCTAACGGGAACGGACAATCGGAGGACGAGATGACTGTTCTTGTCGTTAAAGAGATAAGGCAGGGAAAGAAGCAGGGAAGCTGGTGGCTCAAAACGGAAAATGGGAACAGTCTCTACACCCTTGACGAGCGGTTTGTAGAGGAATTCAAAAAGGGAATCAGGAAGTTTGAAGCGAGCGTGAAAGAAGTAAAGAGCAAGAAAGGAAACAAGTTTTTCGTTGCAACCTACGTGAAGGGACTGGAACAGCCCAGAGCCGAAGAAAAGAAAGGAGAGAAAGCGCAGCCCCTGCCGGACTGGAAGAAAGCCGCCGAAAGGTTGAGGAAGGTTGAGAAAGAGATAACGTCAAGGATTCTCTTTTCCGAGAGGCAGACCAGACTTGCGCTGCTTACATCCGTCGTGGGCGGGAACATGATGCTCGTCGGGGACGTGGGAACCGGAAAGTCGGCAGTCGTGGAACTCGTGGCGTCGGCGTTCACGAGCAACTACGGATATTGGCAGATGTCAAGGTTCACGTCACCCGAGCAGGTTTTCGGTTCTGTTGATCTCAAGGCGTTCAAAGAGAAAAATCAGCTCATATACAACGTTGAAAGCTTCAGAAACAAGGAATTTCTCATATTTGACGAGTTTCTCTACGCAGACGGAAAGGTAAGGGAAATCCTCAACGACGCTCTCGTTGCGAGGCGTATATCCCCCGACACAAGGGGACAGATGCCGATAAAGGCGAGAGCGATTTTTGCAACCGGGAACTACATACCTAACCTGACGGACCCTGAGGTAAAGCTTCAGGGCGACGTAGCCATTATGGACAGAATGAACATCATATGCTTCGTCACGATAGAAAGAGAAGCCGTAAAGAAGGTCATAGCCGAAGCGTTCAAGAACAGCAAAGTCGGCGAGAGAAAGTTTGAAACGCCGATAGCCTCGATCTCCGACCTTGAATCCGTCAAACAGAAGGCAAAAGAATTGTTGAAAAACAACGATAAACTCGCCTCTTTCGTTGCAGAGTTCACTCAAACGGTGTTTGAGATGCAGCAGAATTTCTTCCCGAAGGAATACCAAGCCTCCCTAAGGAAGTTGATTAAAGCTGGTTTTTACGCTGCTTCAAACGCTATCGTGGAAGGAAGAGAAGTAGTTCTTCCGAGGGACTTTTTACTCGTTTATTCCAGTCTGCACCCGAAGCAGGAAGAGGCATATGTGCAAGCTCTGTCTTCTTCAATGCCCTTTGAGGTCTTTGAGGATGCATACAAGATAGTTAAAGCAGCCCATAAGGCTAAAGAGCAGGGCATTAGCGCAAAAAAGTTTATCGTTTCCCTTGTCAAAAAGGGTGAGGATTTTTCCCAGCTTGAGGCGCTGATAACGTCAAGCCTGAAAGCCGTAAACAGCGTCAAGGGAAATCAGCTTGCAGAAAGCTACGCCAAATACTTTAAAGAAGCCGTTAGCTTTGATTCTGTTTCAAAGTGGATAAGAAGAGGACTCAGGGAAGCAAAAAACGACGAATCCCTTCTTGAGGAAGTAGCTGCCAAAGTTGAAAAAATATCCGAAGAGGAAATTGCCAGAGAGTTAGAAGAAATAAAGATGTGAGGTAAGTGGGTGTGCTTTACGACTACTTCATGAGGCTCAGGAAAAAGAAAAACGATGTTGAAGACTGGTTTACTTACAGGGTTTCAACGGGAGCAATCCTTGAGATTTTTTCTTCAAAGTTGAAGGATACAGAACCTGAAAGTGAGGAGATCGGCAGGAACATTTTCACCTACTTCTACGAACCTTCTGTTTCTATGAAAGAAATAAAAGATGAAGTAAAGAGAGAAGCCGTTAAAAAGTTCATGGGAAGATTCGTAGAGTGGACAAAAGGACTAAAAATCCTCACCACCGACGACATAACCAATGCCGTGTCGGCAACGTTCAGTGTTCTGAAGGGTGCAATCGGCTACTACACTACGCTTTTAGAAGTCATAAAAGCAAGGAAGAAGTTGGAAGAGGTTGGAGATAAAACCGGGTCGGAGGAACTTAAAGAGATTCTGAAGGATGCTGTGAGCGAGATAGATAAACTCATAGAGGAGAGTAGTTTTGACCAAGTCACGGGCATGATTGATAGCGCTAACAGGATTATCAAGGAAGCGATCTCTTTCGCGGAGAGTAAGGGTCTCCACAAAGAGTCTGACGAGATGTCCAGTGTGCTCTGCGAATACGTCAGCCTGTCCTACCTGCCGTCCCAGAAAGAGATACAGGAAGGGATGGAAAGAGCCAGAAACCTCGTGGAAGGCGTCATCAGAGCTGCGGGAGACAATCCTGCTTCCGTCAGCAACTACGAAAAAGCCATATATACCCTTTACCTTTCAAGGCAGGATCAAAACGTTCTGAAGTATCTCGGAAACCTTCTTGAGGTTTCTGAGGGAATGAGAAAAAGGGAAATATCGGAGGACCGCAGCACGAAGAGATACGGAAGAGAAATAGACAAAGCCGTTCCGTCGCAAATAGCCTTTCTGCTTGACGGTGACCTTTCAGACCTTGAGATGAAGAAGATAGCGGAAGGAACCCTGACCGTTTACGGAAGCTCAGAAAAAGAAAAGGCAGGATACGGACCATTCGTCATGTGTCTTGACGTTTCGGGGTCAATGAGGGAAATGAGGGAAAGGCTTCTTAGCAGGGCGAAGGCGGTGGCGATTTTTCTCGCCCTAAAGGCAAAGAAAAGGGGAATTCCCTTCATCCTGATTCCGTTTGACAGTGAGCCGAGAAAGGCGTTCATTCTGCTCCCAGACGAAAAGGACTATATCAAAAAAGCTTTTGACAGGATAGGAAGGCTGACAGCCTGCGGCGGAACAAACTACACCAGAGCAATAGAAAAGGCACTTGAGGAATCCAGGAAGTTCTCTGAAAACTACGGCAGGAAACCAGATCTGCTGTTTATAAGCGACGGTAGACCGCATGACGAGTATAACCCCGAAGTCCTCTCCGAAGCTGAGGACTTCTTTGAATCAAAGGTGTTTGTCGGAATAGAGTGTGAGGTTACAATGGGATTTAATAACTTTTTTGATAAGAGCGTCGTATTCTCCGGTAGCGACTTCCACGAAAGGATAGCCGAGAGCGTGGACGAACTGCTGGAGGCGGAGAAAGGCAGAGGATTAACTCTTTAGGAGGAAAAAATGGGAATAAAGGAAACGCTGATTGACGCCCTTGAGGCTGTTGAGCTGATGAACGAGGCAAGACTTTCTGGAACGGGTTTGTTCAGGCTGCCGATTACCGCTATCAACGGGGAATTCTACACTCCCGACTCCGGCGGGTTTCCTGTATATATGACCGTCTGGCGCTACCCGAGAAGGAACAGGTTTCCCGCTTTTACTCTTTTCACTGTAGAGGATAAAAACTTTTTCAAGGCGATAGAGGCGGACATTCTGAATAAAGAAACGTTCGTGGATGACCTGAAGAAGGGAATTGAGAAAATAGCCGAATTTACAATCGGCAAGAACGTTCCACAGCATAAGCACCCATACATTGAAGTAACGCCCCTTCAAAGGCTTTCTCTTTCAGAGATTGAACCGCAGGTGGAAAGTCTTGATAAGATATTTAAAAACAACAGATACATAGAACACAGAAAGAGAGAGGTAATGGACTTCATTTCCGGAATAGAAAAGTTAAAGAACTCTGAAGGGTTTGTTACAGCTTTCATAGGAGTTTCAACGGTGAGAAGAGTCGATACAAGCGACACAAGAACGTCAAAGCAATACGTCTACCTTGCATGCGACAGAGACGGCTTCTACTGGCGCAGCCGTCTTAATAGTGAAAACACTTTTGACCTTTATCAGCTATACTTCAGAGCACTTCCCTTCATAGACGAAAGCGACGACATGTATGTTGACTTTTCAAACGTTTCGCTTCTTAACAACAAGGCTGGCAATTTTCTCTTGGCTGGAAATTTGAGGGAAGTAGTAAAGACCGCCCTTGACGTTGCCAGAAACGCACCGCCGGTGAAGATAGCAATGAGGATGGAAGAGCTTCAGAAGCTCATATTCAGCAGGAAGCCCGGGACTACGATAAAACCTAAAACGTAGGAGGACAGCAATGAGAAAAATAGAAATGCAGAAAGATAAGGGAATATGCGAGGGGTTTTTTGGCGAGCTGTTCGGGAATGTGGGATTTTTCAACGACGCCTACATTCTGCCCAATAAGCCGATAAAACTTCTAATCGGATACGAGGCGAAGGAACTTGACGTCTATCTTGACGAAGAAGGAATCAAGTATCTGATAGACATGTTCAGACACTTTACATTTGGGGAAAACGCGGAGAAAGAGGAATACAAGAGAATAGAAGACTTTGCTGTAAGAATTCCGGAATACAACTTCAGGGTCCACCTTTTAAAGGTGGGAGCCTCAAGAGACTACAACGCCTTTATTCTCCGCAGGCAGTTTCACTACATTCCAAAACCTGAGCAGCTGAAGATTCCGGCACCGGTCGTCCAGACTTTCATTTCGGAAGTAGAGAAGGGCAACGGCGGACTCATCCTGCTCGTCGGGAAGCAGAGGCAGGGGAAGTCAACAACTGCAGCTTCCCTCCTTGACGAGGTGAACGAAAAAGAAACAGATAAGGTAATAGTGACCGTCGAAAACCCAATAGAATACATACTTGAGCCGAAAAAGAGTGTCGTGATACAGAAAGACGTAATCACCTACGCCGACGAGAAGGTTTCCTCAACGGAAGAACTGATAGAGAAGGCTTCAAGGAACGCCCTGATTTCCGCTGCAAGGGAATTTCCATCTGTCGTCCTGATTGGGGAAATCAGGACGAAGTTTGAAGTTGATATGGCTGTTTCCCTTGCAGAGAGCGGCGTCCTGGTGGTCGGAAGCTTCCACGGTGAGAGCGTTCCGAAGGCACTGGTGCGCTTTTTGAACATGGCAACGGCTGGCGCTTCTTCCGAAAGTGAGAGGAAGCTTAGAAGGCTTCAGGTCGTTTCAATGATACGCGCAACCGTCGGGCAGAAGCTTCTTCCGAACAGGGACAACAGAGAAAAGCTTGAACTTGTCACCGAATACCTGATACATAATCCAAGTATCCTTGAAGTTAAGACTCTGATGAACCTTCTTATACAGGACAAGCCGTTTGACTTCTTCCTGAACTTCGGAAGGAAGAAGAGCCAATACGTCGTTTCTCTGCCGAACGCCCTGTCTGAAGCCGTTGCGGAAGGAAGAATATCAAAAGAGGACGCTAACGCTGCGAACCCATACGCTGTTTCTTCGGTTTATGCTACTTAGGGAGGAGGCGTGTGCGTAAAAGTTGAGACTGTATGGGGAAGTGAGACCTTCCCGGAAGAGATACTGAACCTTCCAGAAGAACACTACAGAGACCTGCTGAGGAAAGAGGAATATTCCGATAAGGTTTTAAAGCTGATGCGCCTGCGCGATGCGCTTCTCGACGGCTTGAACGTTATTCCGCCCGAGAAGGTTGAGAAGTTCGTTTCAGTGATGAGGAAGATAAAACTGATTTGAGAGGAAAGAGATGCTCTTTGATTTTGATAAAGTGAAGAGAAAAGCCGAAAGCTATGACGAACCGTTCTTCTTTCTCGGAAGAACGGCTATGTATGTCATGAAAAAGGTTTTTGACGCAGAGGAAAGGGCAGTTAAAGGGCTTCAATACGCTCTGAGGAACGGCGGGGTAGAAAACGCACTACTGACTTTAAAGGATAAAGTGAAAGATTTCCTCAAAAAGCCGTCTGCGAAAAACTTCTCTTCTCTAACCAGACTTGCGTGTCTCGTTGAACTGGTAAGGGATTCAGAAGCTCTGCGTTCCACCCCCGAACTTGCTGCCTTCCGCTCCGGCGTTTTGACAGCAATCATGGCTGCAGAGGTCAGGAAAAAGCCGATTAAGAAAGCCCTGCTTGACGCTACCTACAAATTCCTTGAGAGAAATAACCTTGAAAGTGAATTTTCAAAAAGGCTGAGAAGGGCAATCTCAGAGCTTTCCGTTGAAGAGGTTGATAGGGGACTTACGGTAGAGGAAGCGATTAAGCTTGCAGTTCTGCTTGACGAGCTTCAGGAAGGGAACGCCGACGTTCTTGAAAATGAAGAGAACGCAAAGATATACGCGAAGTTTCTGATAAAGACAGGGAACGACGAGGCGGTTACCCTGTTCGCTTCAGAACACGCAAACGAGATAGATGCCGACTTCAGGGATTCAACGAAGATTTACGTTGAAAGTCCCCGCCTTAACTGAAGGCGGGCATTTCGCTATACTCGTCCGTCTAACTTTCTGCCTGTCTTTTTTCTTATTTACCCCACCCCATTACTTAAAGAAGATAAAGAAGAAAGGAATACTTTCTACTTTCAGTCCACTCTATTAGTGATTTCTCTGCCATAGCTACTCTACCTCAGGTTCCTTACAACTTCGGGCAGCCTTTCCTGTAAAATCTTCTCTATACTCACCTTTTCGTTGATGCTGCTGGCTTCCCACAATATAAACCAATCGGGCATGCTTCTCGTGTAGTCCCAGTATTTCGTCCCGTTGGGTAGGAACACCATAACAGGTTGCATCACGCATAAGTCAAGGGATTGAGGAACGTTACCCTCGTCGGGTTCATACTCTATAAAGAAGAGGTCTTCCGGACGGACGCTTATCCCCTCGTTTTCAAGGACCATGTGAAAGAACGACGCAAAGTGTTCAATCCCGTTTACAAGAGAGCTTCCGCCTTCATTTACCCCTTTTTCTTTGAGGATTTTCGGACTGCTCGTCACCACCGCGGCATAGACCTCTCTGCCGCCGACCGGAACTCTGTAGAGTTCCACGAACGCGTGACCGCGCCTGACGCTCTTTCTGTCCGAAAAAACCGCAGAAAAGGGGATGGGATATCCGATTACAAACTCGCCGACCTTTTCCACTTTTGTCGCTTCTACCATTACTACCCCCTGCAGGATTTAGGCTGGTGACATAGTGGGTTTCGCGCTTTCAACCGGACGAACCCTTATGGGTTCACCTCTGACGAGAGCTTCGTTAAGGTCCTTTGAAGAAAAGACGAACTCAAAAACTTCCTTGTCCGTAAGTTCTTCCAGCAGTTTCTCTTTCGCCTCTTTACCCGCGTCGTCGTTGTCGAGTCCGAGAACTATTCTGTCGTAGTTTTCAAAGACGCCCTTCTCAAGCGCCCTGTCAACCATGACGACGCTGTTTAATATCAGCACATCGTAGTCGGAGTTTCTGTTGAGCTGTTCAACGGTCAGCGCGTCAAACAGCCCTTCCACGACAACGAGTTTTCCGTTTTCCCTTCCCCTCTTTATCAGGGAAAAAGAGTGTTCCTGTTCGGGGTCTGTCCTGAGGTTTATCTTCATTTTTGGGTTTCTTATCACCCAGCTTCCGGTCTCGGTCTGCACGCCTACGCCCCAGAACTTCTTTACCTCACCGGTATCCTTCCTTACTACCTCAAAGGAAACCTCTTTGAGCCAGGGGGGGATTTTCCTTATGCCCCTCTCTTTCAGGTATTCAAGCAGTTTTCCGTATTTCACCTGCCTCACGTTTGACTTTAAAACGTCATAGGAAGATTCTTTCTTCCTCTTCCCTGCGCTCTTCCACTTTCTAACGAGCGCTTTCTTTTCGAGGTCGTCGTATATGCCGAGGAACTTTTCTTTCAGATACCTGATGCTCTCTGCAAGGTCCCAGCCGAGAGCTTCCATGTAGAGATCTATCCAGGTTCCACCCTTCCCTGAACCGAAGTCCTTCCACAGCCATATTCCGTCAACCTGCCTGATTGATACGGAAGGGGTTCTTTCATCCCGCCAGACCGCAAGTGCCATTATCTGCGACGGGTATTCCCTGTAGGGAATACTGAGGTCGTTTAAAATTAGCTCTGGTGGCAGAGCTTTTATCAGTTCAAGTTCATGTTCCCTGTCCATCTCTGCCCTCGCGTTTGACTTAGGCGTTTCGATACTTTATTATTATAAAAAATGATAAGGAGGAATCAAATGCGATACGAAGTGAACCTGCTGGTGACCCAGAACGCAAAGGTAAGAATGGACATAAACCACAAGGGGGACATCTACATTGAGATTTTCAGGAAAATTGGGGAAACAGAGAAAAACGGAAAGAAGCTCCCAATTTTCTACGACAGGGGAAGGAACCTGTCCGATTCCAGGACTATGAAGCTGAACGTGAACGAGCTTGCGACAATCAAGAGAGGGTTGAGGATTTTCATAGACGAGGGACTTGAGGCGTTTCAGAAGTATGCAGCAAGGGTGATGGGGAACGAGAAATATAACAACCTTCTCTTCCCACACCAGAGCAATCTCGTGGGATTGAGGGCATACAAGGGAAAAAACGGAAAGGAATACATAGGTTTTGAAGTTCAGGACGGGGAAACAAACGAAAGATACAACGCCTTCACGTCAGACCTGGCTGTGCTGGAAGGCATATATGAAAAGCTCACTTTCTTGCTCGGAAAGTCCCTTGAAAACAAAACTGCGGTTTCAAGAAGGGCCAGACCAGAAACAGAAGTGGATGAGGAGGAAGAGATTGGTCCAAGACCGTAAGGGTTTCTTCTCAACCGAAATGGTCATCGTTATAGCCGTTACGATGCTGATTGCGTCAGCGCTCACGGAAGTAATATCAACCGGGATTAGGTATTACAAGAAGTTTGTTGCTCTCCAGGAAATGAGAAGAATTGCAGAGGGGATAAAGAAATACTACGAAGAGAACGCGTTTCTAGTAAACAGCCGGCGGATTGATTCCCTCTATTCAGATGTTCTCCCTGACGGGTCTCCGTCGGTCCGTCTTCCTCTCCCCGACGGGTCGTTTCTGGTTCCAGAGATAGACTACGACAGAAGCTCCAACCCGTCGGGGCTTCGCTACTTCTCGACAAACCCTTTCGATGAGGGCGGAACGAACTTCAGAATATACATCTCGCCCCTGAAGGAAGACCCAGCAGGGAGGTATGCATACAGGGACATCTGGATAATAGACACCAAGGGCAGAAGGCACAGGATGCTGTCAAAAATAGTGAACGGGGAAATCCAGTGCGACCCGTCCGAAGTATGCTATCGAGTCTCAGGCAGGGACATAACCGAAGACCTCTACGAGAAGACAATTCAGCAGGTTGAAAAAATTGCTGCAAAGCTTTCGGACTACACCGGTTCCCGCTACGCCGCAGATCCAAGAAAGTCGACGCTGAAATACTACTTTGCGAACACCGATACGAACGGATATAGCGATGCCCACTGCACGGGCGGTCCGGGATGCTACTTTGCGTCCGCAAGCGAGATACCGAACACATACAGGGTAACGCACTATTCGGACATAACAGAACAGACCATAGACGGACATGTCACGGTCTCCTATTCAACGGCAGGGCTTTCATACGTCCCGAACCTGTCCCTGCTTTCGCAGATAGTTCCGCAGCTCTTTTCGCCTGAAGAGATAGAGACGCCATTTAGAACGAGAGTCTGGTTCGACAACAGCAGTCCGAACGTAAGAAATCCGCAAACGTTAGGACTGAGCAACCTTGGGGGCTACAACGCCCTGCTCGTTACCTGCATTGACGATACTCACTGTGTAACATACAGGGTGTCCCAATAGGAGGACCGGGATGTTGCTTGTTCTGCTAACCCTGATTCTGTCCTCTACGGCAAACGCGATTGAAGTTGTTCTTCCCGCTTACACATACGAAAATCCGATACAGGCTTGTCTTGAAAACGCGGCAGAGAAGTTCAACGTTCCTCTTTCTCTGCTCTACAGGATTGCAAGGGTGGAGAGTGACTTTAACCCTTACGCCCTGCACCCGAACAGGGACGGAACGCTTGACGTGGGGCTTCTGCAGATAAACAGCAGAAACATAAAGAGGTTCGGCTACACGGTAAAGGAAGTTTACGAAAATCCCTGCCTCGGCATAGAACTCGGGGCGAGGTATTTGAGGGAATGCATTGACAGATACGGTCTCAACAAGAAGGGAATCGGCTGCTACCACAGCCGGACGCCGTCTCTGTCCAGGAAGTATGCGTCAAAAATTCTCGCAGGGAGCGAATAATTGAGAAAAAGAGGTAAAATTAACAATGTCGTTATTATGGATAACGATGTCGTATTCCCCCACGGAGAGGAAATGGAATTAGACAGGATTGTGGCGACTTTTAAGGATTACCTCAGCATTGCTGGTATAAGCAGTCAATCACTTGCTGCTTATACCACGCCTTTCAAGAGAATTGTTGACACGTATATGAAAGAAAACCACATCTTTGACATTTCAATTGAGGACGTTGAGAAGGCAATTGACAGGTTTATAGAGGACGAAAAGTTCCGTGAAAAGGTAAAAGGGAACAGGAACTACAACTGGAAAAAGGTAATAGAGTATGCAATCGGATTCATCAATCACTATAAGGAATTGACTTTTCTTTCAAAGAAAGAAGGGGACTGGATAATCAGATGCACGAAAATATTTGCGGAACCGATATACGTGAAAGATTGGGAGGAGTCAAAGACTGGTGCGTTCATAAGAATAAAGACCGTTGAGGGAAAAGAGTTTTTCATAAACTCATCTATTGTTCTCTATATCAAGAGAAACGATGAGTAGGGGAAATGGCACTTGAAGCACTTGCAGTTGAGGTCGGCAAAGAAACAGCTAAGGAATTAACAAAAGCTTTGTTCAGAAGATTAATGGGCAAGTTGGCTCATGGGGTTCCCTCAGATTTCATACGGAAGGTTACGTGCTACAATCAGGGAAAAGTTCTTGAGTTCTGGTATCATCTCGGGAATTATTGTAAGCAAAATGAGAAAGTAGAGGAAATCGGGAGACTGCAGGTTGGTTCAGAGGTTAAGATTACGAGAGAGGAAGCAAAGCTGTTAGACAAAGAAATCCGAGAACTAATGAAATACAGGGAAAATTTATTGGCTATCTTACTGGAGGTTTACAAGGAAAATAAAAACTACATCCTGGAGTATTTCAAACTGAGAGGGAAACTTTACGGCAGAGATGAGACTTCTCCGAGAGTGACCATAAAAGTATTTGTAGAGGAAAACAAAGTAGATTACTTGTTGAAAGATTTCTTTCCCAATAATGCATTATCAAAGCCTTTTCATGTAGAGGAAAACACGGCAATTGAGAAAGTTTTTGATAATCAAGGTTACAGAGCTTTAATCAATGACATACCCGGCTTTTATGAACACGAGAAAAGGGTATATAAAAATCCTCGATTAGATTCTAAGAGAGTCTTAAGATATTCAACGTCTCTGGTAGAGAAGATAAAAATCGGTCTTCACAGAAAATTAACGGAAAAGGTATATGTAGACAGGGATTGGAAAAATTGTTGGATAGATGGAAATGAAACCACAGATAATGCTTTCTATAAGTCGACTATGATAATACCCATGACTTTAATTAATAATAGGATAGGTGAGGAGTTCAGGCGATACTTAGGCATATTTCTAACTTCAACCAAGGAGGAATATATTAGGGCTATATACGGTTTCCTCTGTTTTGATTCAGTATATACCGATTTTTTTGATGATACGGATGAAGACATGGGCTACTTCTTCGCTGATATTTTCTCACTCTATCTTGTGCCATTCAGGATAAAGAGACTTGACTTGACAAAAGTCGTGATTAGTAATAGAAATACAAGGTATGGGAGGGAAAATGAAAAATAAAGAGTGGATTTCCGTTGCATACATTCCCAGCTCTTCGGAAGACGCAGTGCTGATTATAGACATTGAAAATAGGAGAATCCGCAAAGAACCCCTCAGACAAGGGTCCGTGAAGATTAATAACTTTAAGGGAAAAGTATTTGCTTTCTCAAGCGATTTCTTAAAAGAGCTAAATGAAATGGCAGTTAAGTAGTCCTATCTATTATTCTCTTCAACCTTTCTCTCTTAATAAATCCCAGCCTCTTCATTCTTCTCTTCAGCAGGGGAAGGGTGTGGGGGCTTAGCTTCCTTTCTTCATACGGCAGGTCCCAGAGAAGCTCTTTCACTATTTCTTCAGGGTCGGTTTCTGAAAGTTTTTTTTTAACGTTTTCTTCAAGGGTTTCCCTGAGGTCTTCAAGGAATTCTTTAAGGTCTTCCTCGCTTATCTCTTTCAGCATAAAGACGCTTCCTGTAAGCCCCAAGGTGTTCACGGCGAGAAGTTCCTCGTAGGGAACGGGGACTCTCTTTTCGTCTGCAAGGTCAAGTATTTCGTCAAGCTCTACCTTTCCCTCTTTAACTATGAAATAGAGGTCAACGAGGTCTTTGAGTTCTGCCCTGTCTTCAAAGGCGACTATTTTGTTGACGGCTATGTTTTTGAGGGTGTCAAGATAGAAGTTTTCAACTTTGCGGGGATTTTTAAGGGGGCGGTCTGCTGCAAGGTCTATCTTGAGCTTGCATCTTCTGTCAACCTGAACATAGAGCCTGCCGAAGGAAACGGTAGAGCGCTCAACTTCTACTGGGTATCCAAGGTTTTCTATTTCCCCTACTATGACTGGAAGGGCGGCCTTGATGTTTTCCTCTGCCGTGAAGAGGTCAAGGTCTTCAGAGAGCCTGTGGTGGAAGTAAAACCTTGAGAGTGCCGTTCCGCCGGTCAGATAGAAGGCACTGCCGAATTTCCTTCCAACGGCGTTCAGTATCTCATTCTGAACCGGGTAGAGAACGGTTGAGTAGTATTCAACTTCTTTTGCAGTTGCAGGTCTTATCCTGAACATGATTAAAGTCCCGGTGAAAATTTGCGTCCTCTTATCTCGTCTATGACCGCTTCTGTAACTTCGCTGACGTCTTCCACTTCGCAGTAGAGGTCAAGGATTTTCTCCTTCAGTTCTTCTGGAAGTTCAATATTTCCCCTGCCGTCAACGGAAAAGTCTCTGAGTTCCGAGTAGGAAATGCCGAGGTCCTCAGAAAGGGAACTCTTTATCTTTTCTTCCACCATCTCAAGCGGATAGACTTCCCTTTCGTTCTTCAAAACCTCAAGGGCAATTTCCCTGACCAGCTCGTCAGGGTCAATGCCGTATATTTCGGCAACCTCAACTGCTTCCTCAATTGAACCGATTACAATTTTCCTCGTCACTTCGTCTATAAACGCATCCTTCCAGTTCCAGTCTGAAGTCATGATTTCCTCTCTTATTTGCTTGCTACGGTAGAGTTTTTGAGAAAGTCTTGCGAAATTCTCTTGTAAAGTTCGGGAATAGCACCCTGAGTTGCATTAAAAAGTATTCCACCATCTGGTCTCCAAGCTACTCCATACAGCAGATATCTTCCCGCAAGTTTATTATCTATATAGACTTCTGCCAAACCTTTGAGCCACGGATATTTCTCGGTAAACCACGTTCCCATTAGGTATCTTCCTCCGTCAACTATGAGAACAATGATTTTGTTGCTACTTTTTTTTACGAGCTTTACTCCGTATTTTTCCGAAAAGCGACCTCCGAAGAGTTCGCGAAAACCTATTTCCTTGCCTCTAAAAAGGACAAAAGAATCATCATTAAGTTTTTTCTTTAAGATTCTATTTGGATAAACCAAAATCAGCTCGAAATTCGGATTAAAAGTCTTAACTTCCCGTTTAAATAAGCATTCTATCACCCAGCTATTTCGAGGAACCGTTCTCATATAATTCTTACTTGCAAGTTCCGAAACTGTATATCCAACCGCTTGGGAAGTTGCAAAACCTCCAGAAGCTCCTACAAATCCACCGAGAAAGCCAGATGTAAAATCCACAATACTCTTTTTAAATCCTGTTTTCCCCGACACATCAGCTTCGAATTGTTTCTTGTTTATCCCTTTCTCGGCTTTCTTAAACTGATTTTCGTTAAAAGAAACGTTAGGATTTACTTCGACTTTGGAAACAGAAGCACAACCGGTTATCAGCATCAAGGCTGGAATAATCAGCAGCTTTCTCATCTTTTTCACCCTACATACGGTTCCACTTAACAAATTATTCTATCTTTTTTGAGTTGTCAAGCGACACTTGACAATCTGGAAGACTTGAAATCCCATAACCCGTTATTATAATTATTTTTAAAGGTTTAACGAGGGGAAACATGATAAAGCGACTGCTTTCGGTGGTAACTGCGGCAGCGGTGTTCGGAACTACCGTGCTTCCCTTTTATCCCGAGGAAGCCGAAGCTCTTCCCAAAATGCGGTATTCGGTCTTTCAGAAGGGCGGTGACGTAGTGGTAGCGGTTTACAACCCTTACGCAAAAGAACTGAAGGTCATACACTACTGGCTCGGAATAGGCGTTCCGAGAGTCTATCAGTTCAGCAACACAGACTGCAAGACGTTTCCGATATGGACCTACGACGTTTCCGTTGATAAAACAAGAAAGATAAAGTGTCCGATTGACAGAAGATACAAGATAGAAGACCTTGATTGGTATAAATACATCGTCAAGGAAGACGGTAAGAAAGTGAACATGGACGGCGAGGACTTTTACGTCATCATACCGCCGTTTCTCAAATCCCCCGACGTTGACAGATATAGAGCCTGCCTCATCAGAGAAGGGGACGGAACTTCACCGCCATACTATTCGTATTACTGGCTTGACAACCCCGGTGACGACTCTCAGGGATACATTGCGGGTATAGGTCCCGTATTTGGAGCTGTATGCAGGGAAATAGTTGACCCCAAATACATCAACCAGAGGTTTGGAACGCACTACGACAGGGGAGACTACGGGAAATCTGGACCGATAGAAAACGTCACTTTTAAGAACATATCCCTTTCCGACGCAATGGACCTCGTTGCGTCCTACATGAAAGTAAACGCAATTCCGATTGGACTTTTTGGCATAGAAACGCTGGATGTAACCAGAGAAACCCACAAGAGCTTATTCAAGAAGAAAGTCGTTTACAAGTGGTGGGAGAAAACGAACTGGAAAGTAATAGCCAAAGTTGATGGTGGAGTGCCATTCAAGTATGGCTATAACCTTCTAAACGGCGACGCCATAGGAAACACACTTCCGCACAAGACAACCAAGATATATGAAGAAAGTCACAGCGGCTGGACAATGCTCGGGGTAATAGGATTTCAGCTGATAATGCTGGGAATAGGTTGGGCTACTGGGTTGTTTAGCGTTGCTTCACCATACTTTGGGATGACTGATAAGATGTTTGCCGGAACCCTCGGCGGTTTCTTCGCCTTCAACGATGTCTGGAACGTGGCGACGCAGGCTGGCGACACATACAAGTTATTCCAATCCGCAAACCCCGTTCCGTTCACCGACTTCACGAAAGACACGAGCGTTACCACGGGCAAGGGATACGACCAGCTTGCCTCAAGGCTCAGAACGGGTTCGGACCTCCATCCGAACCTGAACGGATACACAGAAGCAAAGGACAGGCTTAACGCAAGAGCCAAGTTCTGGAACTTGGGCAAGTTCCACCCGCCTTCGGACTATCCGAAAATCCAGTTTGACCTGCCAAAGGGCAAGGTAATAGTTCTTCCAGCAAATCAGTAGGGAGGACACTATGCCAAGAAAATTGGTAGCTTTTCTAATACTTCTGCTTTTCCCTCTAACTGCTTTTGCGTATTACAAGACCGGCGTGGATTTTCCGAACATACTGTTCGTCACGGCGAAGTGGGACGGAAGCAAATGGAAAGTTAAAGTCTCGGAGGCACCTCTTTACAGGGAAGCACCGGGGACGAAGCTGAAGACCAAAACAGTTGTAGAGGAAACGTGGGACTACCCTGACGGCGGCATGACGCTGAAGGACCTTGCAACCGCCCTGAACGGGGTGCTGGAAGTCAAACTTCCCGAATACGCGTCAACGTTCAATGCAAAAACCGTTATTGCCACTTTTCAGAAGGACTTTTCAAATACATACGTTGCAAGTTGGGATGGAGAAAGGGGATTTTACAGCTACGGCTGGCAGAAAGCAGGAAACAAAATTGGACTTTACTATTACTATTCAAAGTCCATAGACACTTCCACTCTTCCTCCGCCGCCTGCAGGTCTGCCTACTTCAGACCCCTCGTTAGCAACCAACCTCGGGAAATACAGGAGAATGATTATTTCCCTCACCACAGGTGAAGTTATCAGCGACGACATCGTTGACGTTAACGGTGCATACGACGCCGTTGATGACTCGGGAATAGACAGGTTTATCAGCGACGTCGTTGAACCCGACATAACCAAATACGGACTCTCATATGCGATAGTTCAATACATGTATTCCTTTACCCCCGTTCTTGACGCAGACGGGAAATATAAGATTTCAATTTCCATTCCGCACAGGGAAGTGGAGGTATGTCCGGACGGCTCACAATACGATTGGGACACAAACACTTGCAGGAGAAGTGGAGGAGACGGCGTTTACTTTCTCACCGACAGCTTATTTTTGCTTGCTTTACCATTTGTAAGTAATGGACGATGCGATATAACAAATATTGGAGAAGTTGTTTTTAAGTCTCCTGGTTACTATAGCTTTAAATGTAGCAATGGTGCTGTAGGAAAGGTTTATTATTTTAAAGGGTTTTTAATCGAAGCTATCGTTAACGGTCAAAAGGTTTCTGCTCTATATAACGGTAGATATATATCCTCTAACTTCCGGCCTAATCCTAACGAGATGAACTACCTTGATATAATTTCTCCAACAGGCAGTTATCGTATTATCTTTCACAAAGCTCGTTCCGTCTCTGTTGCATTCGGTAGCAATGTCGTTCCTGTGAGTGTTAGTCTCGGTTTCCATGGTTACATCCTTTTTACCAAAGCTATCAAAGTTGGAAAAGCAACCTGTCGCATTATGTATGAACCTTTAGGTAGTATTCTGTTTGGTTCTCAAGCTACTGATGAATCTTTGAAAATACCAGTTCCTGTAGGGACACAAGTTGAAGGAACTATAGATATAGGAGGAACGGAACAAAAACCAGAATTTCGAAACTACAAAGAAACAATCCAGTATTCTTATCAGGTTGAAGCTGATTACAAGACCTATCTGATAGACAGCAACCTTAACAGGACTCTGATAGGATACGGTAAGAGAACGGGAAACTACTTTAGCTATTACTACGAAAAAGAGGTTAACTTCCCCGCTCTTTACAACGGTCAGGAGTGGACACCCGGTTCTGCGAAAGACCTGCTGAACATCATAATCACGCCAGAACACAACCGGTTCTACTTGATCTCGGCTTCCGAGAACGGAATACAAGTCGGTCCTTTAACCGTTAAGTAGTGCGAAGGGACGGACACGTCCCTTCTATGCCTGCTTTCAGCCAGAATTCCGGAAAAATCTCTGCTATACCATTCCCTTGATGAAACCCCAAATGAAAAAGATAAGTATAGGAGCTAACATAAACACGACCAGAACAACTGCAGCGTCGTCCCTTCTCCGCTTCCTTTCGGGGGTTGGATTCCAGAGGAAAGCGAAGCACTCAAAAGAGAAGTAAAGGGATAAAAATCCAAGCACTACCACATAGGCGATGAACATGGTAAGGAAGGAATCCATAAGCCTGTAACTAGAGGAAAGGAGAATTATCCCCATCCACAGAGAGGCGAATCCGCCTGTCAGCGAGCTTGTAGCGAGGAGAAATGTCCACAATCTTTCCCACACGCTTGTTTTTACTTCACGTGTTGTTCCCATCTACTCCTCCTCTAGCTCTTGCGGCGTGTTAAGAATAAGAGTTTCCTTGTGAACGCACACAAAGAGGTTCACAGGTTCATTACCTGCTTCCTTTTCTATGTGCTTTATATATTTTTCTTTTTTCTCTTCATCCTCATCCAGAAGAACGAGGAAGAGAGTTCTTTTTTTACCAAAGATGAAAGCATCGACGTAGCCTTCATCGTTGACCATCTCCTCGTAATACCAATCCATTATTCACCCCCTTTAACTTTTTTCCATACCTCTTTAACATATGCTACAAGCGCCCTCGGTGATGAAAAGGAAGTTCCGTAAGCAACCACCTTAACGTGATGCCTATATCTCAGATTCGTCCAGGGCTTTGCCAGAACTTCGCCGTATTGATAGCGCTCTACTGAGCTTCCAGTGGTGTAAACGTTCTCAAGAAGCAATCCAAGAGCCTTTACGAGGTTTAAATCCTTTACGCTCTTACTGTTGATGTTTCCTGCAGACTGGAAGAGAACTACTCCTTTGTTGTTCAGCTCTATCAGGTTCCTTGCTTTCTTCAGGCTTTCCAGAAATGTCCCTGCATCTTTCGTTGAATCGCCCAGGGACACGTTTACGATGACAAACCCTTTCTCTTTTGCTATCTTCCTGAAAAGTTCTGCCAGCCTGCTTGTTAACCTGAACCCGAGAACGTATTTATTTCCCGTATTTACCTGTTCCGTTGCATACTCTACGGGAATGTTCTTCGGCATCAGCGACTTAATGGTGGCTTCAACTGCGCTTCCGTGCGTGAGAGTTGCAAAGACCGGGATAGGTCCGAAAAAGCCTACGGTCGTTTCCCTTTTCTTGAAGTCGTCAAGTATCACCACCTTGACCTTTTTCGCCTCTTTTAGTCTTCTTTTCGCCCTCTCAAGAGCTTCCTGCTGTGAAGACACCGTTATTCCGAAGTCCTTTTTCAGTTTTGAGAGGACAGAATACACGTCAGCTGCCCTGTCAGAGGGCTTACCGACAACCAGAGGTTCACTTGCAACAGAAGCTTTTACCAAGTCGCTTGGTCCGACAGAAAAGAAGAACGTGACCGCCAATTGGACAATGAAAGCAGCAGAAAACAGCACGAAGAACTTTCTGTCCATAAAAGGCCTATATCTTCCCTTTTTGCTGAAAAGGACTTCCTTCCAGGAAGGTTTTGACCACATTTTCAAGAAATTGTAATTTGCAACGGACATTTCAAGGTAGCGCCGTATAGAGAAAATGATAGCCAACACGAGCAAAACACCTATTAGGATATACAGGTGGGGGTTGCGTGCAAGGAAAACATATTCAAAGTGGAAAAGATCAAAGCACAGTAACAGTATCCCAACTACCGTTAGAACCTCTAACAGAGCTGAAGCCGTTTTATAGAGGGTGTTTCTTTTTACCCCCCTGTCTTTCAGAGTCACTATGACAGAAACCACCGTAGCGAATAGGAAGCTATTGATAAAGTGGAAAGCTATCACTAAGTATCCTTCACCGCCTTGAAGTCCCAAACTACCGCTTCTTATCAGGGCATATCTGTAAACCTCAGTAATCGCCAGAACGCCGATAATAGGCCCAAGTATAATGGAAGCAAGCTCTAAAGAAGAGAGGCCCTTCTTCATTACTCCCTCCACGGTTGAGTGAGTTTGTAAGCGATGTAAAGAGGTCCTCCAACTGCAGCTGCAAAGAGACCGACCATCACAATCGGAACCAGAACAAACCCGAAGGTCCAGAGCATGTCAAGGAAGATGTCAAAAACCGCGTTCTGAGCCTGAGGCGGTGCGTTTACCACCGCAATTGCCAGAACCGCCGTCACTATCCCTATCAATACAAATCCTCTAATTCCCATCGCAACCTCCCCTATCTGGATTATAGGGATTAACGCTTCGACGTTAGCACCGAAATAGGAATCACAACTGCTATTGACACAATCATTGAAACAACAAATCCCCAGCCGATTGCATGGGTCATGAACTTTATGAACGCCTCCTCTTTGTCGCCTACGGCGTTCACAAAAGCGTCGTAGTGCTTTGAGAACCTTATCACTGCGTCCCAGAAAGAGAGGCAGAACATCTTTGACCTCCGTAAAAGTTTTCTCACTTCCCAAGCTATTTCCTTTTTGAAAGGTTGTCAAGCAACACTTGACAATACGATAGGATAGGACCGTATATGACCAGGACAGAACAGGGTTGTATTCTGTGTGCAAAATCTGTGGACAAGACTTGACGCATAGTGAATTTAAGATAAATTTAACTTTGGAAGTTTCTAATATTATATGCTATTGGAAATTAGCATTGTCAATCTTAATGTTTGACATTGTTGATGTTTTGAAGTAAATTACCTCCCAAAGTTGGAAAAACTTGGGAGGTTGCCATGAGAGTTGAGAAAAGTAGAGATGAGCTGAAGAAAAAGCTGGTTGAAAAGGCGAGTAAGAGGCAGTCGTTTGAGAACCTCGACAGACTGCTTGAGTGGGTTCTGAACGAAACGGTTGTAAAGGGTAAGAGGGAAATCGTGAGAAATCCTAAGGAGGCATTTGAAGACAGGATAGTCCTGGTAATGGACAGGAAAACGCCTAAGGGCGTTTTTATAAGTTTTGATGCAGCTGCCGAGCTACCGGCAGAGTTGAGAGCTTTTCTCTCAATGGTGCTGAACGCCGGCGGCTGCAAACTTTTATCAAATTCTTTAAAGGAGTAGTGCTATGGAAAAGGAATCATCAAAGAAAGTTAAACTCACCGTGGTAGTAATTGACGCGTCAAAACTTTACCAGCTTGCGAGGTTTGTCTGCAAAAACGCGGATAAGCCCGACAAGCTGGACTCGGAAGCTGTGGTGAAAGAACCGCAGAACGTCTGGGAAGTTATACTCGCTGCTCAGAACAAAAACTACCTGCTGGCAACCACAGTAATGAACGCCAAAAGAGCATGGGAAGCTTACAAAAAGAAGGAACTGGCAGGGAAAATCCCCGAAGAAGAAATTGAGAAACTCAAAGAACTCTACCTGAAAAACCTTGAACTGCTTCAGCTGGCGGTATTCTCTGAAGAGTGCTATGAAGATATTTTACCAGAATGTATTGAATTTCTGCAAGACGACGACCCTGAAGCTGAAGATTCCCACGCCCTTGCCCTGGCTCGAGCGCTGAGTGAAGTCGCGGAAGAGGTCCTTCTGTGGACCAGCGACAAGGATTTTGCGCGGGCAGCTTCGCTGGGAATCAAGGTCGTCAGCAAGCTCATATAAGAAAGACGAAGAAACGCTTGAAGAATGACTTTACGGCGTGGACGGTCTTGTTCACGCCGCTTTTGAGCGTTTTAACGAACTTTTCTATCAAACTCTCTTCCGTTTTTTCTGAGCGCCTATGAACTTCCTCACCTATTTCCTGCGGTATGGATTTTTCAGGTTGAGGGGTCTCTCTTGACATCTGTTCAACTATCTTTTCTATTTCTCTGACCTTCTCTGCAGCACTTTCAACCTTTGACTCTATTTCTGCCTTTTTTAGTTTCCAGAGGGACTCAAAGTCAACGGCAAGTTCCTCTGCAAGGAATTCTGCCAGCTCGCCGACTTCGGTTTCAAGAAGTTTTTCTCTTTCCCTCGGCGGTTCAAAGGAAACGTAGGTGATTTCAAGGTCGGCAATCTCTTTAAAGATTTCCTCATCGGCTGGCAGTTCCAGGACTGTTCCCGGTTCCTGCAGAGAAAGGGGCATTGGCGGGGGAAGTTCCTCGGGGTAAAACTCAACTTCCGGTTCAAGCGGGACTTTTTGAGACAGCGGGAATTCCGACACGGACGCACCTTCGGGCAGGGGAAGAGACAGCTGTTTCGGCTCTCTCTCTTCAAGGGGTGCTTCGGCTTCAAACTCGGCAAGCTCTCTAAACGGTTCCCACTGTTCCTCTAACCTTTCCCTTACCCTTTTGCGAACCTTAAACAGTTCTTCAAGTTCTTTCTCGCTCTCTTTCTTTATCTCGTCCAGTAAAGCCCTGAGATCGGGTTCAATCTTTTTGAAGATGAGAACTCTCTTTTTCGTGTCTATCCTGTCCAGTATAACCGGAAGATCGCCGAACGCGGCAACCATCTTGACTTCGTCAATCTGAATCTTCCTCTTCCTGAAGGCGCGGTAGGGGATTTTGACGAAGTCCCCTTTTGCTCTTTTCAGGTAGGAAAGAATTATTCTCTTTATCTCTTCTTCTCTGCTTATTCCTTTGTGCTTCGCAGGAGAAGTCATTTACAGCCCCTTACCCTTTACACCGTTCCAGTATGTTGTTATTATACATTATAGAAAATTTTTACAACAGGGGGCACACATGTGGGCAGTCATTGAGAAAACGCCGGCAGGCTACGAGGTCTATACCAAGAAGGGCGTAAAGTTTCACAAGAGGAAAGACGCCCTGTGGAAATATCTGAAAAAGTGCGACAGGGTTTTCGTCGTTGACAGGCTTTCCTTCCTTGAGTTCATGGAAATTGACATTGATGACAAAATAGCCGAAAAGGTCGTTGACATCTCCGAAGTAATGAGGGAATACTTCACGGGCGAAGAATACAGGGACATACTTCTTGCTCTTGAGGAACTCGGGTTCAACCCGGCAGACATAAGGCACTCAATAGGCGGGCTTGCGCTTCAGGTAAAAAAGCTTCTTCCCGAGAAGCTGTTCATACTGTCGGCCGAAGAAAGAAGGCTTGCAGATGAGGCTTTCTACGGGGGAAGGGCAGAAAACTTCGTAAAGAGAATTAGAAGCCCCGAAGGAAAAATCGTCTGCTACGACATAAACTCTTCCTATCCATACGTGATGTCTTCCTATCCCTACCCCGACACGACCGAAAAGCCGCTCTTTTTGAAGAACCTTTCCCCTTCCGAAGTTCAGAGATACCACGAAGCGGGATACTGCGGTCTGTGCTTCATAGAGGCAGAAGAAAACTACAGGTTTCCGCGCCTTCCCGTGAGAGTCTGGCAGGGTAACGACTACGTGACCTACTACCCGGCGGGAAAGATAGAAGGCTACTACACTTCTGCAGACGCCGTTCTCTTTAACGACGACGAGTGCATCGTGAGGGAATTCATAGCCTATCCCATGATGGAAAGCCCCTTCAAGGAATACGTCACCAAGCTCTACCACAGCAGGTTAGAGCTGAGGAAAAAAGGCTCTAAAGGTGAAAAAGTGATAAAAGCGGTTATGAACACGATGTTTGGAGTTGTTTCAATAAAGAGCAGCGTTTACAGCAACAGGATTCTCGGTGCCTTCATCACCGCCTATCAGAGGCAGAGGCTTTTCAGGGGGATACTGACGGCTGACAGCCTGAGGGTGCCGGTCCTCTACTGCGACACCGATTCCCTCTGGGTTTTGCCAAACGGAAAGAGGGAAAAGCTTGAAAGAGCGCTTGGCGTCAGGAAAGAGAAAAAGTTTGGCGCCTGGGATACGAGATACGACGGCGTAATAGAGATGTTCTGCGTTAGGCCGAAAGGTTATATGTTTACTTTGCTCGGCGGTAAGACCGAATACGTCTGGAGCGGTTTGCCGAAGAACTCTCTCGTTCTCAGCATTGACGAAAAAGGCATAACTTATGAACTGATAGTTGACCAGTGGACGGAACCAAAGAGAGTAAAAGAGTTCCTGCCTGCAGGCGGGGTTGACAGAAGGAAGTTTATCAGCGACGTGTATTCCGTTCCGTTCAGGATCGAGGAAATATCTTCCTGCGAAAGGAAGACAGTTATGGAAGTTACAGTTTAAACCGATTAAGGGGGCAGAGTTGAAAGAATTAAGGAAACTGTTTCCCGACTGCGTTGGATACGCAAAAGACGGCAGGTTCTACCTTTGCGACGGAAAAGAGGTCGGTGAGAGCTTTCCATACTACGCGTTTCCTAAAGAATACGAGCTTTTGGAAGAGGAAAAGGCTGAGTTTCTGAAGAAGGCAGGAATTTCCCGTCTTCTCACCGAGAGCAAGCTTGTCGTGAAGTCTACCGACGGATACAGAGTGTATGACCTTGCAAAAGTGAAAGTGATAGACACCTTCAGCAGGCTTGAAAGAATGAGGGAAGCCGTAGAGGAAGCCATCCAGCTGGAGTAGGAAATGGAACTGAAAGGGCAGGTCGTAAAGACCGGGAAAGGATACCTCGTTGTTCACACCAACCTTGGAACCGTCAAAGTTGAGACGGACATTCAGGCTGCAAAAGGCACGTCCGTCACGCTTGACGTTGAATACAAAAACGGAAGGTTCGTTGCGAAAAAGGTTGAGTTTGACAGCGGTGACTATGTTCTGAAGTATCTGATGAGCATAAAGGGAATAGGACCAAAGACCGCCGAGAAGCTCTACAGAGAATACGGCGAGTCAATCATTGAGAGAATAAAAGACGAGGAATTTCTGAAAAGAGTTACAGGTGGAAGGGCAACTTCTTCCGCTTCTTGGCTGAAGGGTTATGAGAAGGTATACGGTCTTCTCAGAACGGCAGTCGGCGAAAAGAGAGCCGAGTCCGCCGTCCGATTCCTGAAGAGGGAAAAGGTCAGCTTTGAAGAAAACCCATACGTTCTTCTGAAGCTGAAAGGTTTTGGCTTCAAAACGGTTGACAGGATAGCCCTTCAGTTCATCCCGGAGGATTCACCCCTTAGGATCAGACAGCTCGTGAGATACCTGCTTGAACAGGCGGAACAAAAAGGTCACATGTATTTGGAGGTTGACGACCTGAAGAAGAAGCTGATGGCACACCTCGGCAGGGAAGTTCCGCTGGTCCTTCCGGAAGATGTAAAAAGAACGGGAGACAAGATATATCTTGAGAAGAACCTTGAAACTGAAAGGAAGATAGCTACATACCTTTCCTGCCAGGAAACCTACGAGGAAGAGAGGAAAACGAGTCCCGAGCTGAAGCTTACAGAAGAGCAGGAAAGGGCGGTTGAGCTGTGCCTTAGAAACAAAATATGCGCAATCACCGGTTATGCGGGAACTGGAAAGACTACCGTTTTAAGAGAGGTCGTGAAGGAATTTGAAAGCAGGGGATACGAGATAGCCCTGCTTGCGCCGACGGGGAAGGCTGCAAAGAGGCTTGAAGAGGTCCTCAAGAGACCGGCGTTCACGATACACAGAGCCGTCTATCAGGACGAGCTGATTTTCCCTGACGTGGTTATCGTCGACGAGAGTTCCATGATTGACTCACACACGATGAAGTGGCTTCTTTCCTATGTTTACGATAAAAGGGTGATTTTCGTCGGGGATACAGCACAGCTTCCCCCCGTCGGACCGGGTCAACCCTTCAGAGACCTGGTTGAAAGCGGTGAAGTCCCGACGGCAAGGCTGACGAAAATTCTCAGAAACGCAGGCGAGATAGTGATAAGCGCGGACAGAGTGAGAAGGGGGGATTTTCCCCTGAAGACGAAAGGAAACTTCTGCTGGCATACGGCGTTTTCCGAAGAGAAAATTGCTGCCCTGCTTGAGAAAGCAAAGGAAAAAGGGGTAGAGGTGCAGCTTCTCGGAGGCATATACAAGGGAAGATACGGCGTTGACAGCCTCAACAGGCTTGCGCAGGAAGTTCTGAATCCCGACGGTGGTAGAGAGTGGAAGGGCTTCCGCGTCGGGGACAGGGTCATTCACACCGGAAGCAACGACTACAACAGCTTCGTCATGAACGGCGACACCGGAAAAGTCGTTGAAGTCCAGCAGGGAAAGGTGGCCGTTGAGTTCTGGGACGGGAAGACCAAAACATACACTTCTGACGACGTTCAGAACCTTTCTCTTGCCTACGCGATGACGGTTCACAAATCTCAGGGAAGCGAATACGACTACGCTGCGGTGGTCTTTGACACCTCTTCCTACTCTGTTATAAACAGATACTGGCTTTACACGGCGCTCACGAGAGCAAAGAAAAAATGCTTCCTCTTCGCGGATATGAAGGCAGTTGCAACCGCCGTCAAGAACTCCTCATACCCCGAAAGGAAAACGTTCCTACGGGAGCTTATTGGAAACAAGGAGCTTTTCAATGATATTGATAACAAACAAAACCTTATGCAGAGATTATCTTTCTAAAGGCATATACGTCAGGAAGGACGGCAAGATCGTTGGGATAGATTGGGAAGATGTGAAGAAAGTTTCCTTTTTCAGAGTGAGAAGTTTCCTCTTTCGCAGCAGTCTGTTGAAGCCGGTTTCTTTCCTTGCCGAAGTTTCTCTCTACGCGGCGTTTGTCCTGTGTGCACTTGCCGTTTACCGTTCTTCCTTGTGGTTTGCAGTTCCTCTTCTTCTCTTTGCAGTTCCCCTGCTTTTCAGGGGAATACTGAAAGTTGAAACGGAAAGGGGTGCTGTTTTCTTTCTGCTGAAGGACAGGGAAGTGGTTGACGCAATCCTGTCTTTCATTCCCGAAGAAAAGAGAGAAGGGCTTTTGAAGGATGTTAGAAATGTTCTTGAGCGCTTTTGATTTGAGTATTAATATTAATTATGCCTGCCAACAAGTTTAGGGAGATGAAATGAAAAAGTTTTGGAAAGAGGACGTTTTAGAAAACATCTTCAGTGAATTGAACGACGAGCTGAAACACAAGAAAATTAGCATTCCCAGAGAAAGAGAAGAAGAGGGAAGAAAAAAAACTCAGAAATTGTTTTCTGAGGCTGCCAAATGGGAGGAAAGAGAGGCAAAGAGAGTAGTAGAGGTATTGCATTTGCTGTTTAATGTATTTTGGGAAGAGAAAAAGAAGGAAAGAGAAAAGGCTGAGATACTTTTTAGCCTTTTAGAGAAGAGACGTATACCTAAATGGGAAGCTATTTTTGTTGCGAAAGTTCTTTTTGACCATTTACTTCCCGCTGAAAAACCCGGCAGGTTAATCGAATATTACAATCTGTATGTTCCGATTTATAGAAGAAAAGCTGTAGATAGCATTGCACGATACATTATCTCTGAGCTGATGAAATTGAAGAGAGTTCAGGTAGTGGAAGATTATAAGGTTGTTCTAAAGAAAGGAATAAGCTCCATAATAATTGATTACAACTGGGGAATCATAGATGGAAACGAAGGAACGAGTGTTAATCGTTGTAGCTGGGCCCAACGGAGCGGGGAAAAGCACGTTCATAAGAATGCTAATTAAAAAGGGGCAGATTGATCCCAAGGACTATGTTTGTCCTGACGAGATTGTAAAGAATGAAGGATGGGATCCTTTTTCTAAAGAAGATGTTATAAAGGCTATGCAAAAAGCAGAAGAAATAAGAATTTGCAAAGTTCTGAAAGGTGAGAATGTAGTAATGGAAACTGTATTTTCTCACCCGTCAAAGATAGACTACATCAAGTTTGCTAAGGAGAAAGGCTACAAGGTAATTTTTTTCTTCATAATGACGAGAAACGTGGAAATTAACAAAGAAAGGGTAAAAATAAGAGTTGAAGAGGGAGGACATCCCGTTCCCTTTGATAAGATTGAAAGCAGATTTAAAAGAAGTCTTGAAAATATGTTGCGAGTAGTTAAGGTGAAGGTTATAGATGAACTATTTGTGATTGATAACACGCAGAACTATAAAATCGTTGCAAAGGTAGATTTCTCAAGCGGAAAAGTCTGGATAAGTGAAGAAGTTTTAAGTGATGAGACTACCCGAGAAACTTTTGAAAAGCTTAAAGAATACACATCAGCTTTAGAAAGAAAGCCTACAGCTAAACTTAGTAGAGAAGAAAGGGAGAGTCCGCCACTTTCTCCTTAGGAATATCTTTGGGAGTCGTCCCTTCCCGGTAATAAAAATCTACTTCTTAACCTTTTCTGTTTTTTCTTTAAGTTCCTTACCGGGTTTGAAGGCAGGTAGCAGCTTTGCTGGAACTTTTAACTTCTCACCTGTTCTCGGGTTTCTTGCTACCCTCGGTGCCCTTTCTTTCATCAGAAACGCGCCAAAACCCCTGATTTCCACCTTGTCACCTTTGGCAAGAGCTTCCGTTACTACCTCAATGAATGCGTTGACGGCAGCTTCCGCCACCTTCTTTGGCAGTCCGGCTTTTTCTGATACTGCAGCAACGAGTTCGTGCTTCGTCATGTCTCCCTCCTTAAAACTCAATGTCATCTATGCTTTCTTCTTCGTCTTCTTCTCTTTTAGGATCAAGGGCTTTAACCCTCAACGCCACAACTTCTATCTTTGACCTCTTTTCGCCGTTCTCGTTTTTCCAGGAATTCTGCCTCAGCCTTCCTTCAACGAGTATTCTATCGCCTTTTAAAAATCTTTCCACCACCCTGTCTGCTGCATCGCCCCAGACGACGCAGTCAATGAAGAGAGTATCGTCCTGCCAGTTTCCCTTTTTATCTTTGTATGGCGTATTTACGGCTATCCTGAACCTTGAAAAAGGATTCCCCTTCTGGGTGTGGGAAAGTTCTGGGTCCGAAACGAACCTACCAATCAAAAACACTCTGTTCAACATTTCTCTCCTCCTTTGCTTTTTCGTATAGCAGTTTAAAAGCAATCAGTTTTGCTGAAAGCAGAACTGCCAGCACTTTTAAAACGGCAGTGCTTTCTCTGAAGTTTTTCGGTTGAAGGACGAGCAGGAAGAGAACGACCGAAAGCGCCGTCACGCTTGAAGCGAAGCAACTGAAGGCTATACCCTCGTAGTGTTCCACCATCCAGCAAACCGCTCCCGAAACGGACAGCCCGAGGCAGACGACAGAGGAAATGACGCCGAAGGCGTAGAAGAAAGAGTCTGAAGGTTTTGAAGCGACGAGCAGGTAAAAGAGAGAAAGGATTGAAACAGAAAAAACAGCCGAAAGCCAGATGATAGCAGTTCCCTCAAAGAGGGATGAAACCCTACCTTTCAGCTTTACCCCCCGAAAGCTTTTTCTCTGCCTGAAGGAAAAAAATCAGAACTCTCGGCGGAACAGCCGGGCGTCCCGCCGAAAAGATGATGTCCCTCGCGATTTCGTCCTTTACCCCTTCTGCGACCTCTGAAGCGGGGAAGTTCATTTTCCTCTGCGCGACAATCATAAAAGCTGCAAGCCTTGCCTTTTCGGGAACTATTGAGCGCAGGAGGGATACTTCCTCTTCTGTGAGATTTCCGCCGATTGAGTAGAAGTTGTCAACCACCTTTTGAAGTTCCTTTGAGGAAAAAATCCTCGGTCCCTTCCTTCTGACCTTTCCTTTCTTCGCACTATTCCCGGAAGAAAAAAGCTCTCTTCTGTATAGAATGAGCAGAAACGCAGCTGCAAGGAATACCTGTATCGGCGCAAGGTGCTTCTGGACCTCAAGAAGCACCTGCCTTGCCCTCTCGTTTGCAATTCCCTTGAACGGCTTTACGAACCCTTTCAGAGAGCGTATTGCCTCTGCGTCCCTTTCACATTCCTGGGAACTCTTGCCGTCAACGTAAACGCACACAGCCCGGTAGAAGAGGCTGTCGTAGGTTATTTCAAGTTTTTCCAGAATGCCTGAAGCGAACAGCAGTGCAAGAACGATTGCAATAACTATGATGTCCGAAGAGCTGTTGTCCCTCATCGCTTTTTCTCTGGTTGCTGTTTTCTGTTAGTTCCATTATAATAGTTATAATAAGAATTAGCAACCGTCAGGGAGGTAGTCATGAAGAAGGAAATTGACAGGTCGCTGAAGAAAACAGAGGGAACCCTTCGCTATCTCAGGCTTGCCGTTTTCATCGTTTACGTCGTGATTCTCGTTGCGCCTCAGGCTTTTGCGTTCAACCCGGGTGATTTCGGACAGAACGTAGCGAACGTGGCAAAACAGATACTGCAGCCCTTGGGTTGGGTAATTGCGGTAGTTAAGGGCGCGCAGGTGTTCACGGACGAACACAACAGGGTGAGAAACGCCCTCTACATGATTGCGGGCGTAGCTCTTGGCTTCTGGGACGACACCATAAACTTCATAAAGGGACTCTGGGGTGGACAGTAAGAGAAAGCGGATACTTCGCGACAGCTTTGAAGTGATAAACAGGGAAGTTGAAATTGCCGCGGGGTTGTCAAGTTCTGATGCAGGAACGGCTCTCGCAGTCGCTTTTGTCGTATACCTGCTTCTGCAAAAGCTGAACTATGCAATTGTTGCAGGCGGAATCGTTCTGGTCCTGATTGCGCAGCTCAAAAAGGAACTTGGTTCAACGAAAAGGGTGGTAAGCCTTTTCGAGTATTTCGTTAGACCCAAGAGATACGGACGGAAGAGATGTTAGGACAACTGTTCAGCGAGTTCATTGAGATAGTAAAGGCTCACGTTCCCGACTTCAGCTTCGGATACCTTGAGAGGCTCGTTCCCATCCTCGACATACGCAACGGCGTTCTCTACACGACCGATAAGAGAGCAACCGTTTTCTACGAGATACTGCCGAGAGCAGTCGTCAGCCTCGACGCAGGCGAACTTGAGGTGCTGTTTGAGAAGCTGTCCGCTTACGGGCGGGACAGGTATGAGGTTTCCTTCTTTTGCACCGTCAGCAGGGGACTGCCCGAGGACTACGAGAAGCACGTTTCGCTCTTCAGGGGAAAGGGACTCTTTGAAGTTGAAGCGGAGAAGAGGAAAAACCTCTTTGATGGGGGCAGAAAGAGGAGGTATTTCGTTTCCTTCTCTTCTCCTTCAGTTGAGCGTCTGCTGAAGCTTGAGATGTCTTCCTTTCCATTCGTGGTCAAAGGAAGGCTTGACGACAACGGCATCTTCAACATGTTCAGGTGCTTTCTGAGGGACTGCGGAAACTACGACTTCAGGAAGGTCCTTCTCTCAAACCTGAAGTCCGACGGATACGCAAGCGTCAGGGAAAGCATATTCCCCGCAGAGATTGAACTCTTAGACGACTGCCTGAAGGTAGGAAAGCACTACTGCCTGCCGTTTTCCGTTGAGTCAATAGGAACGCCTTCGCCTGACGTGGTTTACGAGATACTTGAGATACCGGACGAGGCTTTCTTCACGACCTCTTTCAGGTATCTGTCAAAGATAGAGGCTGAAGAGCTAATCTCAAACAAGCTGAAAGCCGTAAAGGGACTCGGTTTTTCAACCACTGCAAAGTTTCAGAAGCACGCTCTAGAGGAACTTCTCTCAATCGTGAAGCTCTCTGACTACTCAGACCCCCTCTGCTACTTCCAGATGGGGTGCGTCCTGTTTTCAGAAAGCAGGGACGAACTAAAGGAAACCGCGGAAAGGGTGCGCTCGCACCTTAAGAGCTATGGATACAGCGTCTATCTTGAGGGGGACCTTGTCAGAGAACTTGCCGACAACCTCGTTCCGAAGGCAAGGCGCCTCGGGTTCTTCAACGATGCTGTCCTTTCAACCCCCTCATATACCAGGTTCGTGGGATATGAAACTCCGGCACTCGTGTTCCTTGACAGGAACGACAGGGACCTCATCTACTTTGACCCCCTCGACAGGAAGTCCCAGAGCTGGGGAATCTGCATCTTCGGACCTGCAGGCTCGGGAAAGTCAAACCTTGCAAACGCAATCCTGAAAACCTGCAGGGCTTTGGGCGCCTGGATAGTCGTCATAGACATCGGGGACAGCTACAGGGAACTCTGCTCGTTCTTTGACGGCGAATACGTGAGGGTCAGCCTCAGCGGAGAAACGAGGATAAATCCGTTCCAGTTCAGGTTCGGCTTTACGAAAGTGCCGGAAGAGAGGGTTGAATTCCTCGTTCCCTTCTTTGAGACGCTTCTAAGGTATGAGTTTGACCCAGAGGAAGTGTCCCTTTTGAAGAGATACGTCTCTTTTCTGTATCAGGAAAAGCTGTCAAGGGACGACAACGAAAACTGGCAGGCATATCTGGAACTGATAAGAAAGCCCTTCAGCAAAGAAGTTGAAAGGAGAGCCTACGAACACTTTTGCAGGGCGATGCCGACGATTTCCGACATGCTGCTTGAGTTTGAATACCTTGACGCATTCAGACAGAGGCTTGAACCAAAAGAAGCGGAACTTCTTGACAGACTGAAGGTCATATTCAGGGGGCTTGAAAACCACCCACTCTTTGACGGTCCCACAACGGTAAGGCTCACTGAGGACTTTACTGTCTTTGAACTTAAAGAACTCTCGGGCGAGGAATACAGGCACTACCTTGAGTCCTTCTACATGCTCCTGCAGAGGTTCATTAACGAGGAAGTTTACTACTCCGAACCTGACCCTGCGAAGGTCCCAAAGTCCCTGATTGACTTTTACGGAGAAGAAGAGCTTACGAAAAGGTGGAGAAGGTTCAAGGTGTTTCTCACGGACGAGTTTCACTTCGTCAGGAACTCAAAGCCAATCATGGAAGACACCGGGTTCATGTATGCGACCGGAAGGAAGAAGAACCTCGTGAGAATCATCGTTTCTCAGTTTCTGACGGACCTTCTTTCTCAGGGCGAGGACGTGTATCAGAGGATAGTTGACAACACAGCCGTTATATTCCTCGCCTCTCACAGAAGGGAATCCCCGACGGGGGACCTCATCAGGGGATACGAGGACGCGATACGCAAAACGGCAGAGAGGCTTCTCTTTTCCGAGAAGGAACTTGAAATGTTTAGGTCGTTGAAGAGGGGAAGGGACTTTGCCGACTACTTCATGGTCAGCAGGGATAAGGGCAGAACGCCCGTCAGATACAGGAACTCCGAGCTTGAAAGGTGGCTGTATGCAACCTACACGGAAGATGTCGTTCTGAGGGACACGCTCATCAGGAAGTTCGGAAGGGAAAAGGCATACGAGCTTCTGCTCACAAAACCCGTGGAAGAACTTAAAAAACTTGCAGGGGTCAGCGATGAAATTTAGAAAGGCGGTTGTAGGAATTTTTGCCGTTTTCTGCATGTCAGCGGCTTTTCCGATAGCGGCAAATGCCGGATGTCATATAAACCTCGGGCCAATCATCTCAGTTCTAAAACAGATACTTTCCTGGGTGGAACAGGTTGAAAACGCCGTTCAGCAGGTTGAGAACACCCTATACAACCTGCCAAACATTGTCAATAGCTACCTAAAACAGCTTGAAAAGCAAACTACTACAAAAGTCCAACGGACGGAAGATAGGTATAGGGGTCTCGTCCGGGAAACGGTGCGCAGGTATGGGAGCTACACTTCATACCCTTCGCCGGAAGACGTGGTTCCCGTTTTTTACAACCCGGCAACAGGAAGGTGGGAAACGCCCGATGGTAACCCCCCGACCTACAAACAGGTTGCAACCTACATCCAGATGCTGACGGGCGGTGCAGAACCCCCCGAACTGAAGCAGCTTGCCGAAAGGGCTGGGAAGAAGGGCATACTTGCCTACCAGACGCTGAAGGTGAGAAGGTCAGCCCTTGAGGCTGCCGTTGCTTCAAGCATGAAGGACGAGGAAATAGCGAAGAGATACGCCGAAGAAACCGACGAGGTGATGAAAAAGATAGCTGACGGCACGCCGACGGGGAAGCTGCTTCAATTCCAGGCTGAGCTGATAGCGATAAACAACAAACTTCTGGCTCAGCAGAACAGGCTTCTCGCAAACATTTCAAGGGAACTGTCAATACTGGCAGGTCAGGAAATCAAGTCTCAGGAAGAAACGACCAAAAAGATGCTGAGGGCTTACAACGCTCTCGGCAAAAGCAAATAGCAGGGGGAATCATGACTCTGACTGACCTTGTCTTAATAATGACCAGCACGGCGGCGGGACCCATGAAGGTTGCCGTGAAGCTTGCAGACGTAGTGTCAACGATTTTTCTTGGGCTTCTCTCGGTCGGCTTTGCTTCCTGGTCCTACAAAATAGTGACGAAGAAAGAGCAGTTTGAAGGCGAAAAGCTGCTTGCCTGGATGCTCATTCCAGCTCTGGCATACTCTCTCATAGTCCCCTCTTCCATTCCCGGAATTTCACCAGACGGCGAGGGCATCATCCTCGGACTCGTGAAGGATTCCTACCTTGCAGTCGGAAGCGTGGTTGACAGACACATGGTTCCAGAGGTGGCGAAGGTTACCAAAGCGCCCGAGCCGGAGTTCACGGAACTTGCGAAAGATTTCAGGGACAGAGCCATCAAGGTTTCAGAAATTATCAGGGATAGAGTTAGAAAGGAGCTCGGTGACCAGCTTTCAGACCCTTCAAAATTCGACTCAACCTTTATCACGAAGCATCCGACGTTCACGGGAACGATTCTCGCTCTCCTTGCAGGAGTTGGAGCCGGTGTAAAGGCAGCGTTCAGCGACATCGGGATAATAGGGAAGCTGGGGTTTGCAGGGAAGATACTGACAGGCGTAGTTGCTGGAGGCGTTCAGGCTGGAGAATACATCATATTCAACCTTCTCATAGGATACGCCGTTGACTTCGTCTGGAGGTTGGTGATCATACTCTGGTATATCAAAGCCTCTGCGGTTCTTATTCTTGCGCCCATAAGCGCCATGACCGTTGCCCTTGAGTTCAGGTTCGGCGAGGGGAACGTCACGAGGTTCCTTGTCAACCTTCTCGGTATAGCCATAACGCCTCTCGCCCTTGTTGCAATTCTCACGGGCGCAATCACCGCCTACCCGATAGCTGAAAGCCTTGCCGCTTCAACCGGCGGTCTTGAAGGTTTCATCTTCTCTCTTTTCATAGGAATAGGTTATCCGATTATTGCAGCAACGGTTCTTCTCAGGGTTGGTGAAATTATCTCTTACGTCATAGGCGTTTCGGTTTTTGCAATGAGCGCCGTTATCAACGCATACACAAGACCTGCGAACATACTGCAGGAAATCAGGGCTTAAGAGGTGTAAATGGCTGAGAAAGAGAAAAAGAAGATTCCCGACTACGCAAGGGTGGATGTGGTGGGCATCTACTACTCGCAGATGAAGATATGGCAGGTCGTTGCGGTGGTCCTTGCCGTAGCCACCGCTTTTTTGTCTTTCAAAGTTTCAAAAAGCAAATATGTATATCTATACAGCGACCAGCTGCAGGTCGTGAAGCTCTCTCCCACTTCGCCGAAAGTTGAGGCTTTTTTGAATCAGGCTGCAAAGGCGATACTGAGGATTTCCTACCAGACCTTTGATAGGGATGTCAAAGCGGCTACGGCATACATGACACCCCAGACCGGGGAGAAGTTTCTTTCCGCCATGTCTCTTCTCAAGTCTGACTTCCTTCAGAACAAATACATCTGGACGCCTGAAAGCCCGCAGATAACGGTGACCAGGCTAAACAAGAGAATTGCCTTCGTCGTTCAGTGTCCCGTTATCGTTACGAGCGTTGAAACGGGGAAGGAAGCCGTTAAGAACGTGAAGATAGAGGGGTTCATCACGGCGGGAACGCCGAACGAGATAAACCTTTACCCATACAGGATTTCAGACATAAGGCTAACCATACCGCCGTAAGCGTTACTATTTTGTATAATTTTTCATAATTACAAAATTTTGGACTGGGGACGGACCGATGAAAACGGTTTTGAAGGCAATTCTGATTGCAGCCCTTACGTGCTGCAGTGGCGCTTTCGCCCAAACGCCAATCAAGGAAAAGAACATAGTAATTAATCCCAACTCTCTTGAGCTTCAGAAGAAGCTTGATGAGTTCAGGGAATCCATTCCAGACCTCTCGGTCAGGAAGGTAAAAATCAAACCCGACGGCGTGAAGGTGATTATTACGAGACCGAACTTCTGGACTGTCGTTCGCTTTCATCTCGGCACGAAAGTTGACTACGTGGTCGGCAATCCCTCGGTTTACGAGGTAAAGAAAGTCGGCAACGACACGCTTCTCATAAGGCCCTCAAAAAAGTTCGTCAACAGCAACCTCGTCGTGACCGCCGGGGGGAAAGCCTATCAGTTCCTGCTCACGCAGAGCCTCAAACAACTTGACGGAATCGTTGAGGTTTATCCTGCAAGAAAGGTCAACTACGAAAAGGAACTTCAGAAGGTCCTATCAGGCGGTAAAAGCCCGTATGTCAGGGTTGTTCCTTACAGAGAGGGAGGGCACTACGACAGGGTAATCAGCGTGAATGGCAAGACGCTGGGGGTTATCTATGTTAGACAGAATTAAGCAGATTTTTTCAAAAGAAAATCCGAATAGAAACGTTTATCTCGTCGCCCTCGCAATTCTTGCTGTAACGGCGTTCAACGCTTACAGCCACTTCTTTGCAAAGAAAGAGAAGGTAAGGGTTGAAGGAACCGCGAAGACAATTGGTCAGCAGGACATCAGTTCTGAAATCCTCAAGCTGAAAGTTCAGGAAGAAAAGAAAAAGGAACTTCAAAAAGCCGGTGTTCAGCTTGAAAACACCACTTTTGAGCCGCCAGAGCGCCGGACGCACAGGAAAAACAGGACCATGGATGAAGAGAGCTTCTACCAGAGCGACGAGGTTGAGAAGCTGCGCAGAGAGATAGAAGAGCTGAAAAGGAAGCAAAAGGAAAGGGAAAGATTTCAGGCTTCTGTCGCTCTCGCCAGAGCTGCCCTTTCAGAGATAGGTGCACCGATTTCCTACGGAAGTGAAAGGATCGTAGAGGTAGCGCAGGAAAAACCGAAAGAAGAAAAACCCGAAACAGGGAAAAAAACAGAGTGGATTTTCCAGACCGAAGGAACGATTCTTGATACCGTTAAGCTGCCGGAGGGAGCTTCGGCATACGTTAGAGTTAAGACGCCAGAAGGTGTTCTTCTTGCAAAGGCTAAAGCCGACATCCTCGGCATAAGATTTTCACAGCAAGCGCTCTTAGATGCAGTTCCCGTAAACGTTCAAATCACGGGAACTGACGGCAGCCCATACGTTTTCTCCTACGTCGTTGATACTACGGCTAAAAAAGTAAAAAAGCTCGCTTTCCTTTCCTTTATAAAGGGCGTTGCAGAGGGCATAGCTAACATAGCAGGAAAGACCCTGCTTGTTCCGAACGGAGGCGGATTCACGCAGATAGGTGTTGTCGAAAACACAGGAAGATATGCAGCTGCAAAAGGGATTGAAAGCGGTGTGAACGTTCTGACCGAGGAGGAGAAGAGAAAAATCAGGGCAATGGTTGATTACTATGTTCTTCTTCCCGGAGAAAAAGTGAAAGTTCTTATCATCAGGGGGATAAAATGAGGTTTAAAGACGTTAAAGAGGTCAACTTTAACAACGGAATCTACGAGATATTCATCTCTTCAGAGCCGTCAACCGAAGAGGTTGATACCGAAGCAAAAGTAGAGGAGCGGGCGCTTTCAAAGTTTCTTCTGAAGATGGTCGAGGAGGTGGATTCCGAACACCTTCCTGAAGTAAAACTGGATCTTACTAGCGAAAAGGGGGAAGAGTTAAAACTCACAATTAACCCGAACGGCAACCTCTTCTTTGAAGCTGCAACGGTGGAAACGTTCAGAAAACTGCTCCAAGAGTACGAAAGAGCAAAGGAAGTGGCTCTCAAAAAGCTCAAAGAAAAAGTTGTTAGAGAAAAACCTGAAAGCGGTGTGGCGCTTGACCTGCGGGAAGGCGTGGAACTTTCTATTGTTTCCGGAATTTTGAAAGCGTCCGTGGGTGACTACTACATCAGGGAAGTTTCAAAGGTGGGACACCTTGAATTTGCCCGCAGGAATGAGATAGTCCAGGCCTACAGGCGTGCTCACTTTGATGCCGACTTTTTGACAGGAAAACAGCTCAGACAACTCGGCATAGACAAACTCGCAACTGGAAAAGAGGTAGAAGACGATGCCCTTTACCTTTACGTCAGGAAGTCGGACAACTGGCTCAAAAAAACGATTGCGGACGGCATAGACCTCGGTCTCAGGGAAAAGCTCTCTTTTGAGGATGCAGCCGTGGGTGCAGCTGCAGTCGGACTCGCGTCAATGGTTGCAGCCGTGGAAATGGCAAAAGGCGTCAAATACATATACTCTCACAGAAGGTCCCTTGCCCTTGCATTCAGGAGGATGGTTGAAAGGTTTGTTGAAGAGAAAAGGACTGAAGAGTCTCTTATCATTAAAGACAGGACATCCGTTGAAATCGAAAAGATGCTGAAAGACGCCGGGTTTAACGACGAGGAAGTAGCGAAGCTGAAGGAACTCGGCGAAAAGGGGTTTGACCCCGAACTTGTTGACCGGTATTTTGAGATAGCAAAAGGTGTCCTTGCAAGGCGCGGAGTTCTCTCTGAATTTTCCCAGAAAGTTGAAGAAGCCGTTCAGGAGTCCCCCGAACAGGAAGAAAGGAGAGGACCTCAACCTGGAAGACTTCCGGGGGTTTAAGTGGACCTGAGAGAAATTCTCGCCCTTGCGGTTGAAATGAGAGCGTCGGACGTCCACGTTAAGAGCGGTCTACCGCCCGCTTTCAGGGTGAACGGGAGGGTGGATTTTCGCGGAAAACCGCTTTCTTCCGAGCAGGTCAGCAGGTTTATATCTCAGGTCGTTACTTCTGAAGTCAAAAAAGCCGAACTCACCAAAAAGGGCGAGGTGGACGTTTCATATTCTTCAGGAGGTAGCCGATTCAGGGTAAACGTCTTCAGGGAACAGGGAAAATACTGCATGGTCTTCAGAAGACTTCCCGAGGAAGTGCCTGAACTGGGACAGCTCGGTCTTCCACAGGAGCTGCGCGGACTTGCCCTCATTCCCAGGGGAATGGTAGTCGTTACGGGCATTACGGGTTCCGGTAAGTCCACCACGCTGGCTGCAATGCTTGAAGTGAGAAACCGGGAAAGAGAGGAAGTCGTAATCACGATTGAAAATCCGGTTGAATACGTCTTTAAACCGAAGAAGTGTCTCTTCTACCAGAGGGAAGTGGGAAGGGACACCCAGTCCTTTTTCTCCGGTCTCGTCGCGGCTCTGCGTGAAGACCCGGACGTGATACTGGTTGGCGAGATAAGGGATTCTGAGCAGATGAACACGGCGCTGTCGGCTGTTGAAACCGGACACGCGGTTTTTACAACGGTTCACGCCGTTGACGCCGTTTCAACGTTCAGCAGAATTCTCTCGTTCTACCCTGCAGCCGATAGGGAAAGGGTCGCATATTCTCTCTCTGTTTCCCTGAAGGCGGTCGTTTCTCAGAGGCTCGTTCCGTCGGTTGAAGGAAGCAGAATTGCCGTAGTGGAACTTCTTGAAGTTGACGGAGAGGTCAGTAAGGCTGTCTCTTCCCTTGACTTTGACAGGCTGAAGAACATCCTCAGAGAAAGAGGAAAAGATTTTGACAGCGTGGCCTTCAGACTCTATGAGGAAGGAAAAATAGACAGGGAAACCCTGTTGAGAGTTTCTTCAAACCCTAAAGAGGTGGAAAGGTGGCTTATGTAGCTCTGGCCGTTCTTTTTCTGTTTTCGCTGTTCCTGGGAACAATGCTTTCGGACGTGACGGGCGCTGCTAAAAATCAAACGGATAAGCGTTCAAGGGTTGAAGCTCTCATTTCTGCAATCAAGACCGATTACGGAAGCGACTTTTTCAACATAGATAACGACACGAACGACGACTTCGAGGGGTTTTACAACCTGCAGGACTACTGCAGGTCCAGAAGCCTCATATGCAGAGACCAGCGTGGCCCCTGGAGGTGGGAAATTACCATTTACGAAGAACCGCTTTTCAGATACAGAGTAATAAAGATATACGACGCAGACGGAGACGAACTCGGCGAGGTTTCGGGCGCTCCATACTGGGGCAAATACATGATGCACGTTGACTACACAATCGGGTCTGTCTGCGGACTGCTCCTTGACTACTGGAAGGGAATGTCAAACATGGCTGGTGCGGATCTCAACTGGTATGCTGAAAACGGACCGGGATGCACCTACGACGGAGGCGTTGATTCCGTAACTGTCGGTTCGGCAGTAGTAAAGAAGCAGATTTCCTGCGCGGCGGACTGGACGCCTGCCACGAGCCTTGGCCTGGACCAGATAGTGGGCGGTCTGTGGAAGCTCAGGACCGGAACCATAGAAATAAAGAACGGCAACAGCATATATACGAACGAGTGCGCTTCTTCAGGTCTTGACGGAACAAAACCGCCCTACGCCGTTGCTCTGCGCGTATGGGTCCTGAAGGGTTACTATCAGGTGTGCTGCGGTTATTAGGAGGATGTCGTGGAAGAGAGAATAGTTGCCATGGTGAGAGACTTCAAGGCAAAAGTCGCTAGAATGGGAGTATCTGCAGTAGGTCAGCTTAAACTACCGGAAAGGAAGCCCGAAATGCCCGTCATCACGGACAAAATCAGGGCGTCGAAGCTCGGAGACTGCCCCGTTGATATTGTCCTATATATGAACGGACGGGTTCCCAGGTTTGACCAGGCAACGCTCAAAGCCTTTTCAGAGGGAACAGCCATTCACAGGCTCTTCCAGAAGCTTGAGGAAAGCAGGTTTGATTCTATTGAAAACTACTTTGAAACGGAACACCTTACGGGGCACGTTGACGGAATAGTAGGAGATTCTATCGTTGAAATCAAGAGTGCAGCTGCATCAAGGATGCCGACCGCCGACACCATAGACAAGAGATACCTGTATCAAGTCGGGGCATACTTTGAACTCACCGGTCTTTCAAGGGCTTACTTCATCTTCATCAACAAAAGGGACCTTCAGGACGTCAGGGTTTTTCTCTTCCTTAGAACACCGGAAATATCTGAAATGGTCAAAGAAAAGATAGAACTCGTTATGCACCTCAACGAGAAGTTCAGAAGCGGTTTGCTTACGGTTGAGGAAATGGAAAGGGTTGCGCACCTTGACCGGTGTGCGTTCTGCGGGATGAAGGGGGAATGTGCGGTCGTTGAAAAGAGATTTTCTGCCAAAGTTGACGAGCTTGAAAACTTCCTTCTCGGGAACGGAGGACCTTCTCTTTGAGCCTTCTTGAGGAAGCATACAGGCTTCGCTGGGTAATGAAAACCCTGAAAGAACTTAAAAACGAGCTCACTGGCATAAAGGAACTGATTGAGAAAGGAAGCTACGTTGCCTTCGGACCGGACGACGAGGTGGTTGAGGACGAGGAAGAACTGAAAATCATACTGAAGACCCTCATAGAAGAGATAGACTACCGCCTCAGTAAAAAGATATTCGACTACTACCAAAGCGACCTAATGAAGTTTGAAGAGAATAATCAGCTGAAGGATTATAACGACGAGAAGGAGGTAATGTAGAGTTCTATCCTGCTTTCTTTCTTCCGCCACTTCAGACTTCTTTTCCTTTTCAAGCTGTGCAGCTATCCTCGACAGTATCTCGTTGTTCCTGGAAAAGAGTTCTCTGAAGTTTTCCATCTGCCTCAGAGAGGCAGACGAGTTTCTCTCTACTATTTCGGCTATCGTCTTTACCGTGTTTTCAAGTTCTATTAGCCTGCTTTTAATAGCATCAGTTGTCTCTGTTCCCATATCCTCGTTACCTCCGGTGCAAGCTCTGGATACCTCTTCTCAACGAAAGAAAGGAATTCGTTGAAGGTGCGGGTTGGAGGGGGATTTTTCTGAACACCAGCAAGAAACTGCATGAGATTTTCGAGCTTTTTCATCTTTTCGTTGTATTTTCTTCTGCAGTATCTTCTACTCTTTACAGCTCCGAGTTTGAGCTTCATAGAATACTTTTCCCTTATTTCGTCTAAGTATTCTTCCATTAGTTCACTCAGCGTCAGCTCACAACTGCACGCCATCCTACACCTCCTGTGCTGTCCGTTGTAAGTAATTATACCATATTGTAGCACAGAATTAAGTATTTAGTTTTAGTATTTACACTACATTTACACTATAACAGTATATATACTGATATGTTATACAGACGATAAATACTTTTTTAAACAGGAAAGGTATTCCTGGCTCAGAAAGTCGGCAAGGAAGTAAGGAATGTATTCCCTTCCAAACCAACCCAGCAGCTTCTTTGCAGTTGACTTCCTTATTTTCTTTTCGCCTTTTGCCACCCGCCAGGGGTCGTTTATCCCCACCTGGTAGAACAGCCTGTATGCCGGTAGCTCCGAGTGTCTGAACTCGCGCAGCTTCTTTGCAACGAAAACAGAGGTTGCCGTTCCTTTAGGCAAACTTTCCGCTAGTTCCAGATCTTCTATGCTCACTGAGATTCCCATATCCTCTTTCAGAATCTCGTTGATTATTTTGCCGATTTCCAAATCGGAATAGTCTATACCCTTCAGGAAGTTGAGAAAGCGCAAATTGTCAAGGTTTGGAACGGACCCTGCAAGGATGTGATAGACTGCGGAGTGAGTCTTATAAACATCCAACCCTCTTTTCTTCAGTTCTGCTAAAATCCTGTGCAGGTTCAAGCCCTCAAGTTTTCTCTTCAGCTCCTCTCGCCACATCTCAATCCCCTTATAAGAAGGGGGCTTCTATGCCCCCTCAACAATTTTAGCCACCATCGACGTCGTGTGGTAAAATATCCGGAAAGTCAGCTAAAGCAAGAAGTTTTAGTGCTTCTTTCAATGCCCGGATTTTTACCTTCCGCAGTGGGAGCAGAGGATTCTGTCGTCGTAGTCAGTAAGGGTAAGGTCAACTTGCTTCAAACCGCAGTTGACTAACATTTCTACTGTTTGAATCTGGGCGTGCAGTTCCTCTGCTTCCTCTGCGGTCCCCTCAAAAATCCAGTAATGGTTCATCCTTCCGCAGTTAGGACACCTGAAGTCGTTAACCGTTCTGAAGATGACCCTTACGTTTTGCCCTGTTTTTACAGCTTCTACCACACCCATCATGACCTCCTTCAAATTTCCCTCACATCACTAACAATTATAACATAAAGAGAGAGCTTCGAGCAACCCGACAACCCGCCA
>Ga0256838_1000122_pt1 | contig 56837 bp, 69 predicted proteins | sample 4571419metaG_FD_185978 | JGI IMG/M metagenome (GOLD analysis project Ga0256838, IMG submission 185978) | Hydrothermal vent microbial communities from Guaymas Basin, Mexico - 4571-419 | ecosystem: Environmental > Aquatic > Marine > Hydrothermal vents | place: Mexico: Guaymas Basin | collected... | reverse complement strand
GGAGAGGAAATGAAAAGTGGAGGGGAAAGGAAAAGTGGAGGGGAAAGGAGTTGAGGGATTAATCTTCAAAAAATTGGGTAAAAAAATAAGCGTAGCCAAATCAATGGCTACGCTTAAGTGATATGAACTTTATACTGATTTGTACACACAAACCGTTTAAGACCATTATCGTATCTCATCTCATAAACATATAGCCAATCTGTATCGTATTCTACAACAAATGCTATTGTCGTATTTAAATCATCAATGTATCTTTTTATATTGTCGTTTACATATCTTTCAGCATCATCCATTTTGTTAATAAACGCATCTTCAATGTAATAGTAAGACGAATACTTGGACTGCAGCCAATTCACGAATTCAATCCAATTATAGAACTTTTTTAGTTGTATCGGTTTTATCATTTGACATCATCCTTTCTTTTCTATATTCTTTTATCATTTCGTAAAATGTTTTTAATGCATCACTAATTCTATTGGCTACTACTATTGCATCTTCTCTATCATATCTAAAATCATAATAAACTGTATATCTACTGTCATTTAAAATATCTTTTATTATTGCTTGTGCATCATAATGGAAATCGGTAGAATAAAGAGCATATGGACTATAATCAGTATCTCCAATAAATGAATACATTATCAATTCTGTTAGGTCTTGAGTATTCAATGCATTATAACCAAAGCTTCCAGTGCAAAACATATTTAGACTGCTATAACGATTATTGGGATATATATCAATTATGTGTTTCATATGATTAACCAAATCATTATCAGCACCAGTAGCATGTGTATTCTTAGCGTAAATTGAAATAATACCATTTTTCTTTGAATATTCTATTTTCAATCTACATGCTGGAGCAAATGTTCTAAATAAATCAAATACTATGGTGTCATATTTTTTATCTTCATATACAAAAACATCATAAATTGGATACAAATCTATTTCAGTTTCTTCGTATAAATCATCTACTAATTGTGGTAAATCTGGTTCAATATTTGACCTGTAGTCTTCAACATATTCATCTAAATAATCCCATAAATCATATACAACATTTGATAAGTAATAAACAATATTATCGCTATCTTCTAATTCGTCGTTAAATTCTTGGGTTTCAGACAAATCAATATTATAAATAAACGTTTCTCCTACTTCAACCAAATCGTGTGCAAATTGAAGTAGAATTTCTAAAGCAGATGTATAGTCTAAATTAAAGCTGCCATTTTTAATTATATACTTAATATAAAATTCATTCAGCAAATCAACTACTTCGCTTGGCTTCATATCTCTTTCAAATGCTTTATCCGAATTCAATACATTATCCACTTCTAATGCTATTTGGCTAAATAATTTAGTAAAAGATATATTACTAAAGTTAGTTCCATTTTCTTTTAGTGCTTTCAATGCTTTGTATAAAATATTGTATTTATATGTCATAGGATTTGTATCAATATAATCCAATATATTTTCAAATATATCAGCATAAATATTTTCTATTAAATCTCCAAATCGTTCAACCGATGGCGTGTTATATGTGTAAAATTTAAATATATCAACAAATTCTTTTATATATTTATTGTTATTAACAGTTCTAATATTATCATATAAATTATCTATAAACCCTTCTTCAACTCTTTGGTATATACCATTTATATAATCGGTATCTTCCATTACTTCTTGGTAAATGCTATCTTGATATGATTCAATAACGTCCCATATATCAAAATCATAATCTATTTCAATTAAGCTACCATCAACAACACCAGTGTAATTCAATTGCTTTTCTATTTCTTTTCTTGGCTTGGTGGCAATCATCATTTCAAACCATTTATCTACATCAATGGTTTGCTCTATGTCATACAATGTTTTTATCTTTTTAATCATTACACACCACTCCTTTCTTCTTCTTTTTTAATTGGTCTTGGTAAACCAAATTTCTCTACATCTTTAAAAGCATTTTTCAATAAATCTCCAGTGATATTGATATCATAATAATTATCCAAATTAACATGACTAATTAAAAACCACATATAACTTGAAATCCAATTAGCTAATAAATTACTCATTGGAACATGATTATATTCATTTTGAAATGTTGCATATGAATCCAACGAAGGATTAATATAAATAGTATAATACATTCCATTAGCCTCGCCTTTTGCTTTATCGCTATAATCATATCCAATGGCTATAACCATATCATCTTCCATAATAAATTGCATATAAAATTGAGAAACAACAGCTTTTCTATCTGTGGCATCTATAAGCAATATACGACCTAAATCCTTTCTATGCTCTAACATATATAGAGCATCTTTTTCAGTAAAATAATCTTCAAGAATTACTACATTTAAATCATATTCAATTGTCATATAATCAAGCACGCTATATTTCAATTGCTTTGTCAATAGTTCATATTTACGATAACCAGTTGCAAGTGTTGGACCAATTTCTCTTTGTATTAAAACATCATGGTTAAATGATAGTTTATATAATTCCTTTTTTGAAGAAACTGAATCGGCATCATAAAAGAATATATTTTTTAATGGTATTTCTTCTTTATTATTTTCATATTCCAAATCCAATAACTTCAAATAACCCATTAGCCCTTCTATAATGCTTGAGCCTAATCCACCTAATCCAATAACTATAATCGTATTAAACTTATTTTCAATTTTAAACTCCATATCATATCACCTCCATATTTAATTGTTCAAATAATTCATATATATCCTTTGTAATAATTTCTTCGCCATATTGAACTACGCCAATATCTTTAATTACTGTTGGTATCATTGTAGGTATAACAATATAATTAGTAGCTATTTTCTTTTCGTATCTTAAATCCGTTAGTGTATACCATTTGTTTTGTAGGAAGTCAATTGGAACAACACCACTAATTTTAATCATGCTGTTAATTGATTCTTCATCTGTTAACGAAAACTTTGTCATATTGCTTGGATGAGTATGAATGCCTATAACATCGGTATTCAATCCACTATCTATTTTTACTGTAGCTTCGGTAATAATTTGGTCTGGGATATAAATTTCTGGTTTTGGAATAATATAACCATTAAATTCTTTATGTATAGGCAATTCAATATATATTTCAGTATCATATAACGATGACAATTCATTGAGCGTTTCAAATACACCAATGGGCAATAATATAATTAGTCTTTCGTTATAATTTTCAAGTACTAATTTCTTCGGCTGTGGGTTTGATGTTAATGAAGTCAATCCCAATTGCTGATGCATTTCTTTTAGCTTTTGAAACTGTTTTGCAATATATTCTTCATCAGACATCGTCAATTCATCTTCTTCGTTGAATATATCATCATCGTCAAATAAATCTTCTTCATCAAATTCTTCTTCATCGTTATTGACTGCTATAATAAATTTCAATTCTTCTATTAAATCGTATAATACATCCAATTGCTGATATGGTGTTAAATTATTAAAATATTCCAACCATTCTCGGTCTAATTGAAATCTCTCCATGTAATCCACCTCCATATTTAATTTATTTACATATCCCACTTTTTCCGTATAATAAATGAAAAGAGGCGACTGGCTCAATACCAGCCGCCAATTATGAAAGGAGAGGTGAATGGATTAGCTATCTTATATGCATAGAAGTCTAAAATCAAATGCAGCCATCTTTGGAGAATAAACCCTAAACAGAATATGGGCTACATTTTCGTTTTCTTCAGCCTTTTTAATTGCGTACGACAATACAGTTTCAACATCACCAGTAGATACACCAATCAAATCAAATGTGTCGGTCATTACATTTACTCTCCAAGTTTCAGATGCTTCGGTCAATTCAGTATGAAGCATGTCTGCAATTTGCTTCATGTTTTCAACGGAAAACATCTTTACTTCAGAACCCACAATTTTAACTGTAATCATAAAACATCAGCCTCCTTTAAATATTTTTAATTTTTAATTGAGGTGGTCAAACAACTGTATAATAAGCAGTAAATGAATTACTGCTTATTTAAAAATGCTACATCATATTGTTTCTTTGTGTAATAAGCAAATAGCGTTGCAAATTGATATGATATCTCTGTAATAAATTGTCTTGTTAATCCTTCTATCACCAATGTTTCAACTTCTTTGTCGTAATCATATACATGCATATAAACATTATGCTCATCAATTACAATATATATCTCATCGATTTTAAGAAACATATTTGAAAAATTTGCTATATCTGTTTTAATATCTTTATCTGGAAAACACTGTGCAATTGAATCAAGCACGGCAAAACCGTTTGCTGCTGTAATTTCAATATCAAAGTAATAGTTATTATGCTTCAAATTACTTCTTACAATAAATTTCATTCATCCTCACCTCCAATTATAATCATTAAATCTTTTTTCTTGTATAATTCTATTCTTCTAATATCTGCATCAGTATCAATAACTTTTTCAATACACTTAACTATATCATCAATGCTATTTATTATGATGGCTTCAATCATATACTTATTTGAAACGACTGCTACAGCGAATTTATCTTCGTGTTCTTTTTCAAACAACAACTCCAAATCCATTTTCAAGTCTTTTAAAATCATATCCTTTTGTTCTTTAGCGTTTTCAATTTCATATGCTATCATAATCATTCAAACCACTCCTTTACATATCGCTCTATGTTTTTAACTATCTTCTCATTTTCAATCGTTGCTATAACTAATCTGCCATCGTCATCTTCATTCAATAGTTCAAATCCACATTCAACCATATTCGTTTTCACATCCATATCAATTACAAATCGTACTTCAATTTCTGATTTGTGAGCATTTTCAAATTTCTTTTCAATTTCTTTGTCAGAACAAACATCATGAATAAATATAGAACCACAGCATAATGCTTCAGGACGGCTTTTTGTTTCATAGACTACAATTCCGTTTTTTCTGATAATAAGTTCTCTAATCATACTAATCACCTCCTTTTAATTAGACTAATACATCAAACATTTTATCAAATGGATATGTTTTATTGACCATAATTTTATGCTTATCACCTTTTATAATATTCTTTGCAATTGAATACACTCTCATCATTGTTTCTTCGTCAAGTTTTAAATAGTCAAATCTATGTCTAAACATCTCATAAATAGATGCAGATGCTCCAAATGAAATATAACCATTTTTCAAGTCGTTTACTATAACCAAATTATAACTTTTATTAATTGCATAATACAATTTAACAAAATCCAGTGCTAATTTAAAACTATTAAACATTGATGATACATAACTCATAAATTCAACTATATCCTTTTTATCAACAAAATTAAATTGTTCAACATATTCACTACCGTTTCTGAATTTAGTAATAAATACAATAGAATCAATCATATAATTCACCTCCTATTTTAATTGTTTAAACCCCATACATCAATATCCTCTATCCAATCATTTTTCTCTATAAAATCTTTATCAAGCAATTTTGAGACAGCCCTTATAAAATAAATATTCAATGAATTAGATAAATTTGGCATAGCAATATTTTTCTTTGTTTTTTTATCATATACCGAAGCATATACATATGGGTAATCATAACCAAACATAAATTCAATAACAATGTCATTTTCAGTACTTTCTTTAAACTTCTTTATCATGTTAACTATTTCGTATCTTTCAAATAATTCAGCAAAATGCTTTATATTGTCATCGTTAATGTAAACATGTACAGCAATTCTTTCATTATCCAAATACTTATACTCCAATGTAATCTGTTTAACCATATAAATCACCTCCTATTTTAATTTACTTCCCACTACAAACAAAAAGAGGCGGCTGGCTCAATACCAGCCGCCAATTATGTTATACAGTGTTTTAGATTATGCTAACGCAGATGTATCAAGACTACTAACAAAATTTTCATCATAAACATAAAGTTCAAGGAAAGCAATTATAGCCTTAATTTTATCAAAACCAACATTACGAATAACTATATAATCGTTTGAAGTGCTCTTTCCATTTTCAAATGCAGATACAATTAACTTCTCTGTATCAAAATTGTAGAGAAAAGTAATTGTATATCTAAACATATTGTCATCATATTTTCTAACCAAAAATCTTCTCAATTCACTGCTGTCAATAGTTTTAGCAATATAATAAATTACATTAATTAAAGCATCTGTATCATCTTCATAAAAAGCATACTTTGAATCAATCATTGGTTCGTAATCACTTTCAGATATAATACTAATAACATCAATCATATCCATTCACCTCCTATTTTTAATTTTCCCACATAAATCAATAGTGTTGAGGAGATAATCTCCCCAACACTATTTAATTGGTTCTGATGGTAAATACATCAATCTATTCAATTCATTAATCCAACGCTTAAAGCCATGTAAATTTTCTGCATCGGTGTGATTAATTAGTGCACCTAAATAACCAAAGAAGAATGAAACAACTGCATGGTCAAAATCATCTGTGGTTTGCTGATTAATTGTATTTACTGGAATAGTTAGATGATAAAATGGACATTCAGGGCACAATTGATATATAATGACCAAACTAACACCAGTATACATTTCATTTTCATCTTCATCGTATTCATAACTAACATCTAAATCTATGTACAAATGAGTTAAATTACTGGTTAAAATGTCTGTCCAAAATGAAACATCAACGAAACCTTTTCTGATAGCGTAATGCATTATCTTCTGCAAAAACCATTCAGCCACTTCTCTAAATTCATCGCCTTTTTTGAATTCATTATCGCCAATGATTATGCTACCTATATTGAATTCCTTCATTCAAATCACCTCCTCATCCCAATACAATTATCTCTGCTATAAATTTATTTACATCATTGATTTCATACATTTTTGTAATATGCGCATCAATTATTTTCTCATAGTTATCTATTTTATATACGCTAATTCCAATATAATTGCTACCGTAATCATAATTCAATCTAATTTCATATTCAGTCCAATTCAGCAAATCCTGCAATTCCATTACTTTATTCGTTAATTCATCGTTATTGAATATATCTACTATTTTCATTATCATATCCTTTCCAAATCCACTGGCTGAATTAAATGTGTATTCATACTTATCTAAACCATCATCATTAATTCTGACATAAATAGAATTAATCATCCATTTCACCTCCTTTCATTATTGATTTATGCCTATTATCTTGTTCTAAAGTATGTTAGAGATGCAATTTTATTTTCATTTCTTCCCCTAATTACTTCACGAAATGCAACCAATTGAGGAGATACAATTGCATAATCTTTAGTAATTGTTTTAATAGCGTCATTTGGATTAGCATTGTTGTAATTAATTAGTCCATCCAAGTAATTACCAGATACAAAGATTATCTTGAACTTTGCATTTACATTTTCATTTATAATTCTACGAAGTATTCTAATTGACTTCTCTGTAGCAATTGGTGTACTCTTTACAATATCCAAGCCAAGTCCATTATTCATATGAATGTGTTTATTGAAGAATGTAGTTAGAAGCATCACATCAATTGGTAGAACCAAATCAACTCGCAGGTCTTTTTCATTACGGATACTGCGTGGTTTAGCATCCATTAATTTGATTTCATGGCTGGTGCAATTATAGTAGGCTATGTCATTATGTATCTTCATTTAATTTCACCACCTTTCTGATTTGGTAGTCTAATTCAATTGTTGTCTTTTAGCATGCTACTGTTTATCGTTTACCCACTATATGCTAAACAGCATAATTAAATTAGTCGTGCTAATTTAATTATGTAGTCTAATTCAATTGTTGTCTTTTAGCATGCTACTGTTTATCGTTTACCCACTATATAGCTAACGACATATGATAAGTAGTAAATACATAATATATATAATACATGCATGTAAACACTACCATATAACTATAGCATACATATAGGCTATAGTGTAAACACTATATATCAATAGTATTTAAATAGTATGTTATATGAATATTTATCAGTAAATTATAGTTTACACTATGCCATTATGCTGTATCAGTAGGCTATTATCGTGTGTAAACTATAGTTTACACATATAGCAGTAAATAGGTATATTAGCATGCTATATATGGTATAATATATGTGTGATAGTATATCTCATATACTATCACGATAATTAAATTAAAGACTATAATTTAATTGAAAGGAGAGATGAATTATGAACATCAATTCTATTCTGGAGAATATTTCTGATGACCAGTTAATTCAGATGATGCATGAAATCGGTATCTACACAAATTCAATTTCAGAAGCCAAATCTATTTTGTTGGCTTCTGATTCAGAAATGGTAATTAATTTGTTGAAAGTTTTTGGATTCATTAAAGAATCCAAAAAGAGCAGAAATTCAAAAAGTGGTGGAAATCGTTCCACCACAAAAAAGAAAAGAAGTCACGATTTGAGTTGGCTTCTTAATTCAAGGAGTCAACTCAAATTCAATAGTCCAAAGTTTGAATTGCGTTGGGCTATTGAATTTGACTGGCATAATGCATTTTATGCCAGAATTGAAAATGGCAATATTAAACCAATTAGCGAAAGCAAATGGTTTGAGTATGCAAATGAGCCAGATGCTGAATTGATTCGTTATCGTAAATACCATACCGTAAATCATTTGATTTATCGCTTTCCAATGATTAAGATACATGTTTTTGATAATCGTGTCAATCCATTTGCCATTGCCAAAGAAATTGGCAAGCACATTTCAACACTTGCCGATATTGGAATTGACATATGGAATCAATTCCTCCCATATATCATTTCCGATGTTCTAACCGATAACTACGACCCAATCAATAATCCAGAATTTACAATTGTACTTACTTTCTCAATGAACTATGCCGAAAGAATTAGAAACAATGAATCAGTTAGGGATTTCTATTCACCTATGCAGTTTATTTGTAATGGCTTGTTCAATATCATTACTGCTGAAATTGACTCACTTGCTGATATGGCTTTAACCCATCGTATTCATTCACAGCGTGCTGAACTATTAAGCCACGTAATTGAATCCACACTCATCAATTCATTCAACAAGTTTAATGAATTGTTCTCTGAAAATGAGCAAGCACAGACTAATCATTCGTTTGACTTTTTCGTTAAACAGACAGATTGGAAATGGTTTTACAAAGCAAATAACCATTTAAATCATTTCGCTCCAGATTTCATTCAGGCTATTGAAAAGATTCTGGCTGCCGAATCCTTTACAGATGATTTAAAGAAATGGCTCAAGATATTGATTAAACGCAATCTGAAGAATTGGCGTCAGATATTCAATTACCGCTGGATAATGTTTTCCAATGGCGAAAAGGAATTGGTTGTTGAATTGAATCGCAATCTTTCAATCAAACACTATGGTTATTCTAATTCGGTCATAGTAAAGAAAAAAGTTTCCAAAAAGACTAATCGCTCTAATTCAATTAAGACAAAGAAATTACCAAAGGCTCTTAAATCAATTCCAGTGCCATTTGAGTTTATAGATATGAATCAAATTAACGCTACTGAATCAATTGATGTTCCCAATGGATTTCCTGATGGTGTTTACTTTAGCGATGATAAATATATTTATGGTTTAATTGCTACACGCCGTGCAAAGTATTACATCAGAGTTTTGAAATCCCATATCAAATAAATCACATCCACAAATCAATTATTGGGGACAGAGCAATCTGTCCCCTTTTTTATTATCTAAATCTTTTCCTTTCCCCTCCACTTTTCCTTTCCCCTCCACTTTTCATTTCCTCTCCATTTTTCTTTTTCACTCCACAATCAACTCTCCTCCACAATCCATCCTCTTCGCATATATAAAATAAGCGCCGCCTTTAAGCCACACTCAACAATTCAATTGGCGCCTCTAACCCACCGCCTTACTACTATTGTGTTCTTTTTTGCAATTCAATTAATTGCTACTTTTCAACGGTGCTACTATATATAATATATATACCTATTTATTTATGTGTTATAATTGTGTTGGCAGTTAGGTAAACACCTAACTGACTAAAAAAATAAAGGAGCGTGATTAGTATGTTAGTATCTGAAGCCATCAAGACTAGTAAGTATGTAGAGTTTAACGGTACAATTGAAGTGGTTAACGGTGTTGCCTTTGATAAAGGCAACATAGGCATTAAAGATTTAAGGCTACCTATCAATAAGTATGAAATTAAGACGGTTAGACGGTATCAATTAGATATCAAGATATATAAATATCTTGATAAATATTTAAAATTTACTGTTGACATGTTAGCACCTAATGAAATTTATATTATTAATGATATTGAAATTAACGACATGACCCATGTTAGTATTTATGAGTTTACCTATGATAAAATGAAATATACTAAAGGTTCCATCAAAGAAATTGAAACAAAGGCTTTGGTATTAATACCAAAGGCAAAGGCAAAGGCAAAGGCAAAGGCAAAGTAAAAGTAAAAAATTAGGGCTACCCATATGGTAGCCCTAATTTTTTTTAATTAATTTTACCACATACCGACTGGTCGGTATGTGAGTAAACAGCACTAACAATAATTTAATATTTTAACACTACCATAAAAATTACGCCTTAATAGTTATTTAACATAGTTAGCGGTTATTTAATGTTAAAAAATTGTTTCCCCCCGTTAAGAAAATGTTAAGAGGTAGGAACCTGCTGGTTAACAATCCACGCAACTCGCCCGCATGGACGCACGCACCTGCCTGCCACCTGCCACGCACCTGCCTGCCACCTGCCACGCACCCTACATATAAATAAGGCGCCCCTATACGCCAATTCACCCATTTAGACCCTGTGCCTTATTCTTTATACAATAAGCCCAACCATCTAAATGCCCGCCAATACATTTATGAATAATGTTCACAATGTTCATATATACGAATATGGTATAATGTACCTTCACCCAAAAAGCGACACGCCCGACAACAGAAACCCTATACAAATTTATAGCAAGTTTACATGCCTTCACTTTAGTACATTTGTATACTAAATAACTCCAAAAGTTCACTTAACAACTTGCATATTCGTATGATTTTATGCAGTAATTGTGGAGCGTAAAACAGTTATCCACAAGTTATCCACAAGCATAAGGCGCTGGATGGTAAAAGTACAACATATATACGAATGAAAGAAAGCGGAATGTGGAGTGTGGTTGTACTTTTCGGATTGAAAGGTGAAAGGCTTGAAAAGTAATAAAGGGGTATTGGCGTTGAAGTTTTACACAGACTTTTGGAATGATTCCAATAGTTAATAGATTTGGCTGAAAGTGAACATAAACAGTTAACATAACTGGACACGCTATAAACGGTGTTTACAAAATATACGAAGTGTTCACAGGCAGTCGTGGACTGTGTTTGCTGTATTCGTATGAAAAAGTGGCGTGTTTGTATGAACGAATATGGTTGTGCATATTCGTAAAAGTACACCAAAGCGACACGGGGTGCGAAAGGTGGGATGGGGAGCGGGATTGAATGCGAAGAGGGTGAATTGCATATCGTGGATTGTGGGCGGATTGTGGAAGCGCTTGTGTATAATGCGAATAACGAAGAAAAGTTAAGTTTTTTCGTATGCATATGGTTGTACAGTTGTATTTTTACGAAAGTAAAGTACAACTCGTGAACGCCTATATATAATATAAAAAATAAAAAAAGTTGTAGAGTTGTAGTTTTGAAATTAAACACTATAAAGGGGTGGTGCGAGAGTAGGTGTGTGTTCACATATATATATGAGTGGGTACCTTTATATGTCTTTTCTGGGGAGCTACAACTCTACAACAAGTACAACCAAAGTGCGATTTTTGAGTGTGGGAGCGAGATTGAGGTGGTTGTACTTTTATGAGAGTGTGGTTGTAGTTTTTGATGAGTGTGTGTGAAGTGAGTGGAGTGTGTGGAGAGTGGAGAGTGGGGGTTCTTTTTGTTTCTTGTGATTAATGAGTCATGAAAAATCACAGAGGCTGTCTATGAGCAAAAGCGAGGTCAGCAAACCCAGTAATAATGCGACCTGTTATTTCGTGAATTTGTTCTTTCCTCAACTCCCGCCATCTTTTCGCATGTATTGCAAAACAAGACTTGACATGTATGATAATTTTATGCTATAGTATTATTGGAAAGTGAGAAAAGGAGGCGATGATACATGCACACACGAATTACACATGAATGTGGTTTCTTTTTTATTTCCGACTATGAAGGTGCTTATAAATACATGGAAGCAGAAAAGTTCAAGACAATGGATAAGCAAGATATACATAATGCTATTTTGAATAATGATATTGTTATTTGGAATGTGGACACAGGGCATATAAATGAAACCAACGACATTGATAAGGCGATGAAAGACGAACTAAAACATTATATTATACTACAGCGTGTTAGTAAGAATATAGCATTGAAGTCTTTGGAAAAAGTGCTTGACAGCGTAAAGTAAATATGTTATACTTATAGTGTGTAAAACCAAAAAAAATATAGGAGGCGATGAAAGATGAAGAACAAACAGTTGGCACTTCGTAAGCAGGACATTATTAGAAGCGTGGCAGCCAAGCTTGGCAAGACACAGGCAGAGGTTGCCCAGATTGTGAATGTCTTTTTGGATGAGATAGCTGATGCTATCGTAACTTATCCAGAGGTAACCGTTTACCTCCAGCCACTTGGCGTATTTTATACCAAGTGGTTTAATGTCAGAAGCCCAAAGACTGACATTAGGCGCAGTATGGTTGCTCGTTGGAAGGCATCCAAAAAGATTAAGCAAGAATTGAGAAGATTTGCCGAAAAGAGAAAATGATGCATAGTGGGGCTTTGATGCCCCACTATGTTTTATTGAAAGACAGTATTGGGGGTGATGAAATTGTTATTTATTATTGAAGGTGAAAAGAAAGTTTATATGGTTCTGATATATAAAGACAAGGTAGCTGAATTGCTAAAAACTGCTGGAGTGTGGAAGACAACTAAATCCGCATATATATTCCCCATAGACAAGGATGTATTTGAGGTAGTTAAGAAGTTGAAAGCCGAAAATAAAAATTGGGAAGATGTATTGATTAATGAGGCAATAGCAGATATGCGCAATGGTGTGGTCAAATCCATTATGACTGATAATCTCAATAATGTTATTTACTATTTGAACATGGTAAATCCTCGTTGGTATCAGATTGTTAGTGGTCAAAGAGTTATTGACGAGTTGACAAAACTTGTGGAAAGGATATATCATGATGTTAGTACGATGATTGAGGAGGTGAGCAAGTATGACCCAACGCAGTTATCAAAAGTTTTCAGAAGTAGTAATGAAAATGATAAACAAGTTAAGAAGAAGGTTCCCACGCATCAGGTCACGCTTTGGGATAATATTGGTTGATTACGACAACCAGCGAGCGGGGATAGCGTTAAGAAGCGAAAAGAGCATGTATATAGAATTGATGGAGATTGAGTTTGAAGATTATGCTGATTTGGAAACATGGAGAAGTTTGATATACGATTTGGTTATTGGGTTAGATAAAAGCTTGGCATACGATGAACTTAAAGACGAACAGATAGGTAATACCCTTTTTCGCAATGAAGAGCAAAAAGAGCATAATATCATAGCTATGTATTTTGAGACTAATACAAAGATTACATTGGCTATTATTGCTTTTACATTAATATTAACCAATCTTGGCTTACTAAAACATGTGAAGGTGCATTTAGATAAGTTGCACGAGTTTCCAATTAGCGATGACATAATAGATAAAGATGAAATCACCAAAGAGGAGGTATAGGCAAATGAAAATTGTAATAATGGAGCGTGGTATGTATGAGTAATGTATCACAAAAGGGTTTTGTTAAAATAGAAATGCCCAAAGGCACAAGATTAGGTAAAATAGCTATGGAAATGGAAGCACGATATAGTAGTGGCGAATTCATTTTTGAATGGTGGAGATTTGTTGAATATGTACGAACATTGCTGGAATATGGGATAGCTGAAGAAGAGTTTGTTGATATAGCCAAAGAAATTATGGAAAGTGTTAGAGTGTATAAGGATGCAGAATGGATAGAAAATGACAAGAGGCTCAAATGGTGGCAAGCGGATGCATTAAGATTTTTGTGGGGTAGATGGCTAATGAAAGGTGTAGCCCAGAGAGGCGGAATACTACATTTGGATATGGGACTGGGGAAGACATTTATCATATTAAAGTTTTTGGAAGAAGTGGCGAAAAGACAAAACAGAATGTTAAGTGTAATAGTGGTTCCTGCATATTTGCGTGAAAATTGGAAAGCGGAAATAGACAAATGGTGGAATAGTGTGGATGCCAATATCATAGTGACCAGTGGAAGAAAAACTCCAATTCAACTTCGTAATAACATCCCTAATATCATCATTACTTCTTATACTTCGTTATCATCATATATCAATCAATTAACACAGATAGTTGATGTATTAGTGTTGGATGAAAGTCATAAGATAAAGAATTATAAAGCTCAACGCACACACAACGTGTTGTTTATGAAGCCACGCTTTACCATAGAAAGTACTGGCACGCTATTTTTGAATTATCCGCATGAAGTGTGGAGCCAATACGAAAGAATCATAAAAGATACATATTGGTATTGGAGTAGCCATATGAAATATTGGGACTGGACTTTTCGTTATTGCTATGTAATGTCTAATCCTTTCAATGGAGCCAAAATAATTAAGGGCATCAACAAACATAGTGCATGGGAACTACAAGCACGCCTTGCCCCTATTCATCTTCGCATGAGTAAAGAAGAGATTATTGGTATAGATAAGCCTATAATCACTTTACATAAAGTTAATGTTAAATATGACATATCTGAAGAAGAATACGAAAGAATAATAAAGAGCGTGGAAGCAGATAAGATACCAGCACAGCATTATACACAAAAGTTAAGAAAGGCGGCATTGGAGAAAATACCATATGTGCGTGAATTGGTAAAAGACTTGGTGGAGCAGCATAGAAAAGTAATAGTATTTACATGGCATGTAAAAGTAAGCGAAGTATTAGAAGAAGAATTGAGAAAACATGCCAGTGTCGTGGCAATGTATTCAAGTGATAGCTACGAAAAAAGATGGGAAAAAATACAGCAATTTAAAAAAGGGGATGCCAATGTGTTTATAGGTAGTTTGGGGGTAGCGAGTGAAGGATTGAATTTGCAAGAAGCGACCGATGTGGTATTTGTCCAATTACCATATACAAGTGGCATGTTTAGGCAAGCCATAGATAGAGCAAGGCGAATGAAGGAGGATGGCACTTTCAATATTCCAATGATACATGTAGTTCTTGGCAAAAGCGATGATGTACGTGTTGGAGACATTGAGTTGGCATTGTGGAATATCTTAAAAAGAAAGAGTAATGCATATGAGCTTGTATTTAATGGATGACTTGACATTGGTGATTTTTTGTAGTAGAATGATAATAGAAAAATATAACAGGAGGTGTAGACCATGTTTAGATTAAAAGCACAGTTATCAAAAAATGAAAAGGTTGTTGGTATTTCTGCCACAACAAAAGGCGAGAACATGGTTATTACGGTTAGTGCCTATTATGAATCGCAATTGCATGAATTACTACTTACAGCTCTTCGTATCTTTGGTGTGCCAAAATCTTCTTTCGCTCTCTTTCGCAATGGTCGCACATTAGAAGTAAAACCAACGCAAACTGCAGTTAAGATTATAATTAACGATGGAGATGGAAATAGCTTCACATTGAAGCAGAAGATGCATCATGAATGGGAAGTATATTATTTAGCTGAATTACTGAGAAACGAATATGCACAGTGCTTGCTTAATGCTTTAGCGGAGGATATAATATTGAATTGCGTAAACGAAGTAGAAAATATTTTAATGGAAGCCGTGCGTGATACTTTTGATATTGCTGATGCACTTACAATGGAATTAACTGGCTGAAAAGGAGGAAGAGTAAAATGCGTAAATACAATATTTATTTGACAAGAAAGGATGGGAATCAAATGGTAGCCAAACTGTTGAGAGAGTTGCCTACGGTAAATATTAGCTCTCCAGAGCATTTGAAAGAGTATGTTGTTGTATTTATTAAAGAAAATTTATTGAAGCGTGATTTACCATTAGAAAGCACATATCAGATTTTAGATATTGATTACAAAATATTAACACAAAACATTGACGATAATAACCAAAAAATTGAAGCAGCTAAAAGAGTGTTTTATGGCATTATAAATAATCTATTTATAAAAGAGGAGGTAGATAATTATGCTTAATGAACAGCAAAAACAGATTCTGTTTAATTTGTTACCACCGTCAATGCCAGCAGCTACCAAGATGGAATGGATTAAGTTTATTGATGAGTTGGATTTGAATCCTTTTATCGGTGAAGCTATTGCCATGCCAAGTGGTTTCTATATCACAAATAAAGGGTTGTTGAAATTGCTCCAGAAGAGCGGTAGATATGATGGGCATGAGTATGAGTGGGGTTTTGATAACAATGGAAATCTTATGTATGTAGATGTAAAGCTATATCTAAAAGACCTTTCACATCCTGTAGTTGAGCGTGCTTGGCTTCGTGATTATCAACATATCATTGCCAGAGGAAAGGGTAGAAGTGCATGGAATACCAGTACTTATGATATGTTGGCTGTAAAGGCTATGAATAAGGCTATTAGAAGAGGTCTGGGCTTGCAGATTACAAGTGCTGAAGAAGTTATGGATATTAACGAAATGAAAGAAGCTATAGCCGAGATGAAGGCTAAACTTGACAATGTGGCTAATGCTCGTGAAAATATAGATTACATGGCACAAGTGCTTGCATGGATGAAAGATTTAAGCGATAAATACGGCAAAGAAACGATACAGGCACTTTATCAAGAAGTAATGAATGAATTGGGATTAAAGATGGTTAGCACTGAAGAAGAGTATGATAAATTCATCAAACTAATGAGAAGCAAGTTAGCCAATCTTGGAGGCGAATGATATGAAAGATATGAAAGGATTGTGGACTGGATTATTGATAATTTTAGTTATTGTAATATCAGAATTTGCAAAAATATTATCGCTTATTGGATATAGTTGGTTTTTTATACAAAAGAGTTGGCTATCTTTTGTGATGCTTCTATTTATGTTTGTATTTTTTGATGGCGTGAAAATGGGTATAGCTGTTATTGTGGCTATACCCATTTATTTATTGCTCAATCATTATTTTTACTTTAGCAGTATTGTAGGCGTTTTTATTCTTACATTATTATTATTTATGGTCTATATGGAAATAGACCCCTATATAAATGCATTGAAAATATATTTAAAAGAAAAGGAGGAATAAATCATGGGAGCTTTTATTCGTATTTCAGTTTCAACAACAAGTTCATGTCCACGAAAAATTATGTATGACAAATTACACTTGCCAGTGGAGTTAAGTGAGTATATTAAAAGGCGTATGTTTGATGGAAATCTACATGAAGAAAGTATATTGGCAGAAAGCTACGAAAAGCTTAATTTAAGGAAATTAACAGTAACGGAGATACCCAAAAGTTTAAGAGAATATGTGAATGTGGATGCCAATGGCAATATAAATTTTGAGCAATTCAAAATGGTAATGACACATCCAGAAGACCCAGATATAGAATTCGTTGGAAAGATAGATGACTTGGCAGCCAAAGTAGATACAGGAGAGCCTGTGTTGTTAGAGGCTAAAGCTGTTGGTCAAAATACATGGATTAAGTTGATTACCAAAGGAGTACAAGAAGCTACTCCATATTACTATGAACAAGTGCAAATGTATTTATATATGCTTAACAGTCTTGGCATACCAGTGACATACGGTTATCTTGTTGTTCGTAATGTAGATACTAAAGGACGGATGTATGATTTTAGGTGGTTTAGAATTAATGCTGATTATAATGTTGTTAAGAATATACTGGATAGGTTTAAGGCTTTGAAGCCAGCATATACCAAAATTACTGGTGCTGCTATGTTGGATACGGAAACAGCTATTGAAGAAATCAAGCAGCTACAAGTACCTTTTGCAGACCCTGATTTGCCTCCTTGTGAACTGTGTATATATCGGGATTATTGTTATCCACCAGTGCAAACAGAAGAAGATGTAGATGAAAATCAAGTAAAATTTATTGTAGAGCGTATTAAGCAATTGGAAACTGAAGTTGCTTTGACTAAACAAAAGATGAAAGAAATAGATGAATTAAAGAAACAGTTGAAAGAATTATTGCCAGATAAATACGAAAAAGAATTTGAGGATATAGGAGTAAAGGTTAAGGTAACTACAAGTGTAAAACCTAACTATAAATGGAGAGATATTTTGGAAAGTTTAGATAGTGAATTCTTGAAACAATTTGCTACCACCAAGACTACTAAATATTTACGCATTAGCTATAAATAATGGAAGAGCCTGCTATGGCTCTTCCATTTTATTAATATCTTCTCCTGTACTCATATCTATGTCGCTGTCGTTTATATAATCATCGTACATCATGTATTGAGAGGGTTTGGTGTCACGAAATGTATTCATTACTTGATGCCATTTATCAGCAATGGTATCAGTAAAGTCAATTCCCATGATAACAATGGGCAATCCCATTGTTTTCAAATGTTCTATTATGGAGCCAGTTTCCGCTAAAATTAAAGTGGTATATGCGAATCCCAAGCTAAAGAAGGTTGCTATCCCTCGCCATATCCACCAATCAGAAAAACCAATTAACATTAGCCATACACCATACCCCATACTAATTAATACGGCATATAAAACAATTTTAGATACCATGCGAACAATAAGGGTTGTGGAAGAAAATTTTACATGTTTGTATTTGGGATTTAAAGCAATATAGATTCCTAATACAAAATCAACAAATATCAAAATCAAAAGTCCTAATAATAAAGGAGATTCATATCGTAAGTATAGTATAAGTGATACAACAGAGTTTATGACAGTAAAGGTATAATCGTGTATTCTTTGTTGCCATGTCATCCATATTCACCTCCATTGTAATTATCTCAAGTACTTGCATTGCTTGTGCCATCCCAGAATATTAAATCCGAAAAATTGTCAGATGCATTTTGCTCAAAATACATATTAATCCCCAGCCATGCATCATGAGAGGCGTTATCTATAGCGGGGAAGATGGTTACTTTTATTTCTTCAGATTTCATCATATTGTATGCACGTATTTGGCGATAGTTATCATTTTCTACCCATCCGAAAGTATCATCCCAAAACCATCCATTTCTAATGTACGCTGTCATTACATTGTAATTTTTATCTTTAACTGGAGGGTTATAACAGCAAGCCCAGTCCAATGTGCCAGTGGTTACACCAGACATATATGCACTGGCATAGCCTTTAAGAAAACCTTTTAAACGATTACCATATTTATGTATGTAACCTACATAAGAATTCCAAGAAGCATTACAAACGGCACTTTCATCTGTTAAATTAGAAACACTAAAATAATTAGTCCAACCAGTCCATCCACTATAATATACTTCGTTCACTTGCACACTTGTATTAGCATTATTTATAAAATCTTCCTTTGTCCCCTCGTATATTGGTTGCCCATAGACGGAGCTAAATAACAATTTTAGTGCTTCTTCTCCAGTATAAATATGTTCTCTATCTGTCCATGCTACTACATTATCTCCAATGGTATCTGGTGTGTATTTTGGCTCTATTGTTACAAAATCAGCATCACATGTCCATCCTGTTATCCAATGATTAGATGACGATATTTGGCTAAAACCCATTGCTGCCAAATCTATACTTTTATTACTAATTGGTATCCATGTCCATTCATGTGTATCAAGATTGTAAGATACTCCATATTCAATATTATCTTCTAACCAAAAATGGGGTAAAGATACCAAGATACCAGAAGCAGTGCCTGTAGTGGTAATACTACTATCTGAATTCCATTGCCCCAATTTTAACCCTTCTTCTTTGGAAAAAGCCATAACTGACATATCGTAAATATCATAATTATGTATTTTATCGTCATCCAAAGATAACGCTACATCAGAAGAAAATGGACTATCATTTAGTAATGATTTATCAATAGTATTAGTGAAATATGGTAATGCCAATAAAATTTTTCTATGTGTATCACCATATTCTCCTTCACTGCTAATTTGCACAACCTTTATATATGGTGGTAATGGGTCTCCAGATATTCTGATTCTATTACTGTAATCATAAATATGTTCTATTTTAGTTACAGTTTTAGCTTGCAAGTCAACAATTAAATTATCAATAACAATAATATCTTTTATTTTGGTACGAGCGGTGGGCGATACATATAACTGAAATCTCGCTGGAGGGTCATTATCAAATGGATTAAATGTTTCAGTATTTACAAACATTGCTGTTACATGTTCTATATGGTCTCCAGCATCTGGTTCCTCTGCTACCATATCCCATGTTGGAAAATCATCTATTTGATAAGCATTATCGCTACGTATAATAGTGCCTTGCAGCGATAGTGGGGTTACAATAGCCCAGCCACCAACATTCCACGAACTTCTTGGAGTAATTGTTGCGATAACTGCCATTGGCATTTCTTATCACCTCTCTTATGTGCTTATTGTACTTGGTTCAAATTGATAATCAACTGGATTTAACACCATATTGGTTAAAATCGTTGAAAGAGTAGGAAATGTATTAAAATACACACTGGTATGTTTCTCGCCATAAATAGCTTTTGGTTCTTTGTATTCTACATCAAATGAATAAGTAGCTTTGCCACTAACAAAACTATAAGGTCCTAATTTTAATATGTTTTCTTCTTCACCTGCGTTTTGTAAGTATGTTTGTATTGCTTGTTCTATTTCATCACAATCCCCAAAAAAGCATGGATGCCACAGCGAGAAATATGCATCTGAAGTAGGAAGTATACTAATTTCGTCTTCTTCATTACCTTCGTTTGTTTCGCCTGTTTCTTCATTACCATCTAATTGTGTGGCATCTTTTGGTATCACAATAAATATTGTATCGTTAAGCCAAGCGTAAGTCTTGTTTGTGTTTGCATCATAATATGTCAACATGTGAGCCAATGAAACAACATTAGGGTTAAGTCCATTAAGTGTTACACCTAAATAATCTACAGCGTTATCAGTATCAGATTCGTCTGCCCAATTAGTATAAATATATTCGTTATTATCTACCGATATAAAAATATTCGCAAAAACTTCAAAATTATCTATCATAAATGTTTCCCTATTTGTTAAATCCATAATATAGTTACTGCTTGGAGGTGCCATTTGATTCATAACGGTAGTTTTCAACAAAGCCCAATATACTACACTTATTAATTTATCTTTGGGTTTTATTGTTAATACTGGTACTATAGCATACATAATTAATCCCTCCTTATGCATATGCTGCGCCGCCACTGGATGGTCTGACTATACCAAAACTTCTTCTATCAGCAGACCCTAAACCTTGCAATTTATAAGGAGTTATATATGGAAAGTATACACCACCAATGCTTGTCATGGTGGTGCCGTGTTTAATTTCCGTACTTACATAATTAATTAAAATTCTGGTTGATGCATACGAATCATAATAAGCCTTTCCAATTAAAGTGTGTGGCATTATAAGACGAACTGTTTTTAGTTTTCTTTGGTAAAAACCAGATAACAATGCAGACAGAAAAGCATTGGTATTATTATCAGCATGATATCCAGAAATAACAAGACTCCAATCACTATTAAAAGGTAAGTCTACCAAATCAGACCACGCATGTTGTCTATCGTTGACTATGTATGCAGAATTTCCTATAGCTGTGGGATACACGCTAATACTTCTATTAACGAAATCTGGTTCATCTGAACCCATCGGTCCTTCTATATTAATTGGTTCGTTTGTGTTTAAATCGGTAATTGTCTCATGTAATGGATTAGCTGCTATATACATTGGATTAATAAATGATAATGTATTCATTTTAGTAATAATAGGCATTGTACCAAATAATAGACCTATTTGCTTCAATAAATCATATGGAGGTGTAATGGAAGCTATTGCATTGCGTATCGCTTCAATAAAAAAACTAAATTGCGAGGAATGAGTAGAAACCGATGATAATCCCACAGTTATAGGTCCATCATAAGATGGTCCTACTTGTTGTAGCTGTAATCCAAACGGAGAAATTAGATTGTGGAAAATGGATAAAATATCTATCTTGTCTCTGGTTCTTGTTATTATAGGCAACATTATCATAAAACATTGTAATTGGTCATAGAATGTTTTAACGAATTCTCCATTTTTATTAAATCCGCTAAATAAATCAACACATGTATATTTAGGTTTATGAGTTTGACTCATTGTTTTATGTGTAATAATACAATCCATATTGTAAGTTCCAGTACCATCCATTATACTTATTTCTCCATGCGTTGCAACATCAGCACCTATATCCTCTGGTAATACTATTTCAAATGTCATAGCATCTGGCGTAGCCGTCCACTGTAATTCGGATATTGGCTGCCCGTTGAATTTAATAACAGGAATAGCATTATACATGTACCCTTCCGAAGTAACTCCCATTAAATACATTGTTACACCTCCCAATCTTCGTCTGGTGGTCCAGATGGTGTATCTACACTGCAATACATGCTTTCATCAAATTCTGTAAATCTATAGCTTTCATTTGGTAATATAATGTCCGTATCCCAGTCAGCAGTTATACTCCCCATGCCAAGTATTTCGGCTGGCACAACTTCTAACTCGTATTTCACAGTGTCTGTATTAAGTGTGTTGGCTTGGATTTTGGTTATATAATATGCATATGTAATGGTTTGTGTTTCTCCATCGTATTCTTCTTCGCTATTTACCATTATAATGTTTTGATGTGCACTGGTAATAAAAGAGTGAAAATTTTCTAATGGTGCTGTACCCTTGATTAATATTTTATAACCATATAGATTGTAAAATAATTTTACTTGTGTATAACCGACATATGATATATCTACAGAATACCAATGATAAAGATATACACCCTCTACTAATCCACCAAGTGGTGATAGCGCTGTTTGCAATGCTTCTAACCCAATCAAACCATTGTTTTGCAAATCGCTTCTCTCGGTTTGGTAAACATATGACTCTGGTATCATATCTATGGTCATATTGATTTGCGTGGCTGTTGGACCTATGCCATTAAACGAAATGTTGTATTGCTTGATAGGCAATAACCTACCAACATGAGCAATTGTAAAACCATTTAACAAGGCATCCCAATTATCCGATGCCAATAAGTATTGACTAAATTTTTCGTATGTACCAGAAATATTTAATGTATAAATGGGCACCATAGGTACAGTGCCCATTTCCACTCCATCACCTGCTAATACATTAGGGTTATGTAGTGTTCTAATACTCATGCTGGTTACATATAGTTTCCACCCTTCCATATATCATCACCTCTAATTGTATTATATCACTAATGACCATAGGCTCCTTGATTTGCGATAGGATTATCAGAATATCTTACCCAAATTTGATATCCCCATGTACCCGCTTCCTGCATTTCTGTAACATTGCAACTTCCTTCGGATTGTACATTAAGATTAATCTTTAAAGGCTTGCCTAAATTTTGCGCTACTGGGTCTTTTCGTTGTGCTGCTAATGTCATTGCTGTTGCTATAGTTACGCTTTGGATAATGGCATCTTTAAGCGTAGAATTTAGACTGGTTTTAATACCTTCCCAAATACTGCTATTATTGTTATTTGATTTGTCTTTTGTTCCTAATTTTTTGACACCTTCTTCCAGTTTAGATACAACATTTTTAGCATGCTCCTTTATACTATTAACATCTGTTTGAATAGTTGATAGTAATTCATCAATGGTTGTTTGGGAAGCTCCAAAAATCTCTTCCCAAACCTTTTTCCAATCTGGCTCCTCTCCAATTTGCTGATTAAATTTTAGCATATTTTTAGCCCATTTACTTAATATATTTTCTTGATAATCTCCTATTTTTACAGACCAATCTTGCCAAATACCTAAACTCTTATAATATGTTTGTTGCATGATTTTTATTACCATGTCTTCTTGCAGTTTAACATATTGCGAAAGAATGGGGTATTGTTTGGCACGCTTAACAAGATTGGTATATTCTTTTTTATAGAATAACTGGAAATATTTTAAACCAGCTTGCATTGCTTCTATAGTAGCTGATTTTTGGAACTGCCCCGTAGCATCGGCATAGTCTTTAGCCAATCCTAATAAAGAAGACAATAAACCATCTGCTGTTTGTGCAGTTCTTTTGATGTTATCTTGTACCTTTTGTTGGATATCACCTATGCCTTGCCATGTGGCAGCTAATTGCCCCAATATTGTTGTCATTGCCTTGTCTGGGGCAAGTGCCTTTATGATTTCATCTATATATGTATCTATGTCTACATTTGGTAAAGTGCCAGATTTTTTCAAGCGTTTCAAAGACTGCTCAATATTACCAATTATCTTTAATGCTTGATTGTAAACAGAACTGTAATCTTTACCTTGTTTATTTAATTCTACTATTCTTTTTTGTAATTGCTGTAGCATCTTAAACGAATTTTGCAGTTTTAAAATAGCTTGTTCTTCTGGTGTTAAATTAAGTTCTTTAATTGCTGCTTGATATTCCATTGCTTTTTTAGATAATTCAGTGTTCATAAGACTATGATATTGCTTCATGTTTAATTTGGTTCCAATACCACCTTGATTTTCTTGTAATGCTTGTGCATAATCAATTACTTCATTGCTAAAATTCATGCTTTGAATTTTCTTTATTTTATTGAAGTCTATCTTGCCTTTGCTTTTGGTAACACCCTCAACTATACTTTTTGTTAATAGATTCATTGTTTCGGATAATACTGTTTCACCAATGGCTTTGTAATCGTCTGGTTTAATTTTATTCATATACTTTTTATATGCACTGGCTAAAGCAGTAGTAGAGGCTTCAATACGCATTTTAGCTTCCATAGCACTATCATACATTTGTTTGATTTTCATAATAAAATAAGCTATAATGCCTATAATAGCTGCTATTGCTGCCATGCCTTTTAATTTACTTGCCATTGCTGCCACTTTAATTTCATCGGCTCCACGCATAATAGTCATTGCTATAGCTTTTGATATCATATCAACTTGTTTAGCGAACCACTTGCCTACAACTCCCAGAGTCATGCCATTTTTACCAAATGCTTGTCCCACTAATACGAACATAGTATTCATGGTGGTTTTGAAGTATTGAAGCATTGTCACTGTGATACTCATCAAGGCGTAAACAGATAACAATACACCAGAAAATTTACTCAAGGAAGCCGACAGAGCACGAATGAAAACGCCCCAGCTTACACTAACAGTGCGTGCCATTTTAGAAAATACATCATTGTTATTAGCAATATGGTAATATAGTTTAGTCATACCTCGTGACCAACTAATCGTCATAGCATCATAAAAATCATCTGTTTTAGCTCCTAATTCCATTTTAGCGGTTTCTAATTTATTAGCCCAATATGTTGCTTTACTTGCCATAGTGCCAACAAGTTCTGATAGCCTATCTGGAATTTGATTGTCTAAATCCATTTTACCAGTGGGGGTTACAGTCATTCCAAGTGCTCTACCAAATTTCTTTAGACTTCGTATATCTCCCTCCATTGCTGCTCCCACAGTTTTTAATGCTTGTTCAAATGTTGAACCTGTAGCACGAGCATAAACCATAGCGACATTGATTTTCTTCCATGCTTCAGTTAAATTATCGGATTGGGCAATAGCATCTTGTACACCTCTTGCCATATCGTTTAACTCAAAGCCGAAACTACCAGCCCATCTCATCATTTCTTTTTCTGCGTCTTTCATAAAACCAGAAAATACAGAGTTTAAAGTATCTCCAAAGCTACGAAGCATTAATTGAGCGGAATGTGCATAATTTTCTAATTTATCAAAGCGTTCTGCTAATCTATCCATATTGGCAGATATAATAGAGAATGTCATTACAACAGATAAAGCAGACATTACCAATTCAACGCTGGCACGTTTCCACTTATCAATCAATTCACTGGTAGCCAACTTGGTTGCCATTTGTCTAATGCCCTTATATGTATCAGCCATAACATTTTTTAGCTCTTCATCTAATGCTTGTTCTATAGCTTGAACTCTCATGCCAAAGGTTTTCTTAATTATTTGCCCTACTTGTTCATTATACGCTCCTTTGCTTTGCAATGTTTGAATCAGAGCTTGTTGCCATTCTTCAAAGAATTTAGCATATGTTTTAACCATTTGGCTTTTATATTTTTGATATCTACTTGCCATTGTGGTAGATACCAATTCTTCTAACTCTTTATCACCACTGGTTATCTTAGTATAAGTAGCAAGCATTTGTTTGATATCCATGCTTTTAAACATTTTCTTTAAATATTGCTCAATATCGCTTTGCACACCTTCTCCTAACATTTTCTTTAATGTTTGTCTGGCGCTTTCCATTGTACTGCCAAATAAACCAGACATGAGCTCTTCAATAGCACTACCTATCTGTTCTTCGGTGCCCACTAATGACACTTCTGCATATCTACGAAGATTTTCAGCTGGGATTTGAATGTTTTTAGTAAATACACCAGACATTAGCTCTTCAAATGTTTTGGATATTAACTGTTCACCCATTTTAGAATAATCAGGAATAAGTCTTTCCACATATGTTAAAGCCTTGCTCCAATTGCCTGATGATAGTGATTGTACTACCTTTTCCGCATATTTCTTTGCTATTTCTTCGCCTAATTTCTTGTTTGGTTGTTTAGCGCTTATCTCGCCTTTTGCAATCGCTTCTTCAGCTATAGCTTGATAATTGAATGGGGTCTCGGTCAAATATTGTTCTATATATTGCCTAAAAGTCTCTCTATCCGTTTTTCTGGTAAATCCACGACGATATATTTCTTTGGCTTGTTTGATATATTGACCAGTACCAAACTCTTTTCCAATGGCATGGGCATTAAATGGTATCTTGCCTAACTCCTGCACTGACATTAGAAAGTCTTTATACCCCATAGCAATTTGAGTTAAAAATTCTTTAATTTCTGCTTCTTGTTGTTGTGTGGCATTGGCTAAATCTTCTGCCCATATTCCAAAATATTTTGCATATTTTTCGGCAACTTTAGATAATGGTTTATTATTAATATCATTAATAAATTGTTCTAATCTTGCTTTAATTTTTTCCGCCTCTGCTCCAACTTTGTCATATTTACCTTCTTTGAAATATTTATTAATTTTATCAAATGCGCCAAATTCGCTTATCATTCTTTCGCTTAAATCAGATTGCATTTGCATATACATTGTATTGATATTATCTAATTCTTTTACAAAATATTTTTTCATATCTTTAAATATGCTTATTTTATCCATGATATGTTTGATTTTACCTAATGAATATTCTGAAGTAGTAGCACTTTCTAATGGAGCTTGATAACGCTTAGCTTTCTTTTCTATTAACTTAATCAATAATTCTTCTTGTTCATCTATAGCTTTGTTAATGGCTGATATGTATTTAGCAGCCTCTTTAAAATCTTTTCTACTTAATGCCTCTTCAACTTTTTTAGCAAGATTACCAAATAAGTAGCTATTAATTTTGTTAATATCAAAATTGCGTAACTTGAAAAAGTTTTTATGCTTTCCAAATAATTGATTAAGTGATTGTGCCCATTGATTAACTGCTTCACGATAAGTGATAACATACTGTTCTATAACTTTATCTGATTTTTTAGCTAAATCGTCTGGAGCTTTGGTTATTTCTTCAAAGATATTACGAAGAACTTTGGTAGATTCTTTAAAACCAAATATAGCTTCAGCTGGCTTGACAGCCTCTAATACTTTATTAGCTTCATTGATTTCTAATGGCTTACCTTTAACTATGTTAATTGCAGTGCGTCTGTTTAATGTTTTATTTAATGATGTAACTAATAAATCTAATTCATGTCCGTATTCTTTCATTATCTTACGAGCAAATGCATCTATATTCTTTACTTGGTCTTCTTGTGTTTTTGTTATATAAAACAATTCTTCGGTAAAATCATCTAACTTGGGTATCTCTGTTTTAAACTCAAGCTGTTTTAACATCTCGTCAAATTGCGTATTGGTAGCGGCGACAAAGTGAAAATGTCTTTTATTCCTTAATCTACTCATGGCTTCATTCATTTTTTCAATAGCTGGCTTAAAAGTAGCATTCACATTTTTGTATATTTGTTCTACATCGGCATATTTGGCTATATCAACTTGTAATTTATCTAAAGACTTATATAATATTTGCGCCTGCTGTGTTAGATTTGCTATTTCTCCAGTGGCAAAATCAGATATAGCTATATTTTCTGCCATGTATAATTGCTTGGCAGATTTTTCCAGATTTTCAAATACCTGATTAATAATACTGCCACCCGCTGTACCACCTCTGCCATGCTTGTTTAAACTGGACACTCTGCTATATTCAGCCATAAGCCCAACAAGCATATTGAATGGTTGATAGTTGGTTTGTGTCATGCCTTGACCAATACGAAGAATATCAGTTAACATATCGCTTTTACCTAACTCTCCCATGCCCACTCGCAATATCTCTACACTTTTCAGCACTTCAGCAACATCGTGTATAACATGTTTTACACTATTGGGAAGTTTGATAGCTTTAGCAATTTTCTTTTTTAATGATTGTAAATCACTGTTCCAATTTTTGCCTATAATCTTTTCAATTTCATCAACATTGGAAACATCTGTAATAATCCCAAATAGAATTTCTGGCATATCTAATATCTCTTTCATTTGCTCCTGTAATCGTTGTTTTAAACGATATACATTGTAAGGTTTGCCAGACACTGCTTTGACTTTAGCTGTAGATTTATTCAAGGCTATCATTGTGCTTTCATTCACGCTATCAAAAATATTTGATACCTGTTTAACTTCCTCATCTAATGCTTGCCCAATCCTTATAGCATATTCTTTAGCATTGGTTGGTTTGGTACCTGATGAGCGAATAGCTTTGTCAATACGCTTAAAATGGTCTGCAATGACCTTATTGGATAACTGCAAAGCTATAACTTGTTCATCAAATATATCTTCTACGGCTGACAGCCACGTTTGCATTTGCTTGCCAAGCTTATTGACAGGCAGTGCACCCAATCTGCTAAAATCTTTTACATTGGGAGATTGCATAACACGAGGCAAAGCAGCCATACCAGAAGTACCAGCATATAAGCGTGCCGATTGCCCTCCCATATGCTGGAATTCTTTTTGGACTGCTTTTAGAGTGTTTTGAACACGTCTTAACAACTCTTCACCAGTAACATTAAATTGTAATGTATATTTAACTTTAATTTCCTTGCTGTTTTTAGCCAAGATGGTCACCCCCTACTATTAACCAATTGGTGCGCCTCTAACTTCATTATAACTGTTGCCACTAATGCTTGCGGACATTTTCTTTTCTGTTTCTAACGCATATATAACTAAATCTACGGGCAGTTTGTCTACTTCTTCGGGGGTTAATCCATATTTGTGCATAAAGAAAAAGTAAATAGAAATTTTTGAATTAGAAGAAGCGTTTAACATAAATGGTAATACTCTAATACGATAATAAGTGTACCACATACACAATGCTAACTCTCTAATGGTGGGCGTCCTTTCATATTCGGATTCAAACCATTCTACCATTTGATGTAAAAAAGGGACATCGTCGCCGATGCCCCAAAAACCAAACGGTATAGCTTTTGGTTTAAACTTGTTATTTACCAGCATTGTCAAGCAATGTTAAAGCCTGCTGCTCCTCTGGAGATAGGGCTTCTTTGGCTTCCTGTTCTGTGCCAGCAACTTCTGCCATAATTTGCATATAAATCTCCATCGCTTCTTTTGGAGTTTCGGGCTTTGTGCCTGCTACAATTTCTGCCATAGTTACTACATCGGTTAAAGATACATTAGCTGGGTCAATAAGCAATGCCATAAATTTACTTCCAGTTTTTCTCTCCCACTCCATTAGCTTTACCAATAGGGCTGTTCCAGTTGGTATTTGTGCCATAATCTCACACCTCCATATTTATGTTCTACCATTATTATAACATATAAAAGACTGTTTGTCAATAAAAATAGGGCAGACTATTCAGCCTGCCCTATTTATGGGAGTGGTCAAATCAAATTAGCTCTCAATGACGACTCTTGCAAATTCCACAGTAACTTCTGTGTATGTCTCGTATGGAGTTCTACCAGAAATAGATACCAATTTAAGATGGTCCACAGAGAATGTCTGCCCATCAGCGGTTGTACCACTTACAGTATAAAAAGCATTGAAATCTTCTGGTTTAAGTACATAAGACAGAAGCGAGGGATTTGCGCCCTGAATTGTTACTCTTACTCTGGAATCAGCAGCTCCAGGGATTGCATCTCTTGGATAAACAGACCAAGTAGCAGATGCGTTGTTAATAGGAATACCGTGAAGCATAATTGGATTAGCAGAGTTGTCAAAAGAAACCTCTGTGGCTACACCAGAGAATGAAGCTCCAGTGCCATCATTTTGAATAGTTACACTGGACAAGCCATATGCATATGCCATATTGTCTCACCTCCAAAATATTTGTCATTGTTATTATACGAATGTAGGTGATTCACTGCGTCATAAAATGATTTGCGTAGTGAATCCACCCTTTAAGCCAATCAGATTTTTAGAAGTCACATTTAAATAATCTATATTTGAGCTCCATACCACCCCTACTAATTCGTTGTTGTTATCAATAAAATCATTAACAGTTTGTTTAATTATACTATATACATTATCCAATTCATCGCTTGTTTTATTGTCAGTTAAATAAATTACAATGGTTACTTCCATCAACTCTGTATTATTTAACTTAAATAGCGATTTTGCTTTCAATACAATTGTATCATCATCTCCATATAATGCCTCATCCCAGTATACATCTATTTGAGTTGCATCCTGTATTGATGCTTGTAAATCTTCTCTCCATCCCATACTTACCACCCCAATTCTTCATTAATCGTTTCCTCTGCTACCAAATAGAACAAGTCTTCACCAGTCTTGTTCCACTGTTCTGCTAACTTCTCTAAATCTTGCTGAATCTTCTCTTTGTACTGGTCTCCTTTATTGGCATTTACCCATTTACTTGCCAAATAACGAGATTCTCTATTTTTGGCTATCCATGCTCTTCGTCCTCTCTTGTCTCTACCAGTACGTATCATAGCTACCGATTCATTTGTCCAATCTTCAACATTACTATCCCAAATATCTTCTTGATATCTTACTCGTGATTTCATGCGTATAAAATCACTATAATATTTTGGATTAGTACTTCTCAATAAATCAAGCAATTCTTTGTTCTTGTAATAACTTTTCCAACTTCTGCTTGCTCTGGTGCTGGTTGGGTATATTGCACCCTCAAATTGCAACATTAAACGACCACCACGAATTTCAGCTTGTCCAGCCGTATGCTGCATTATATCCTCAAACATTTTACCAGAACGGTTAGTCCACCATTTTCTCTTTTTGATAGTATACTCTATCCATTGTCGCCAAGTAGAATTTATCTCTTCACTCATTTTGTACTTAAATATCTTCCAAATTTCCTCTTTTTGTCTTCGTGTAACATCCGCATCAAACAACTCTAAAAATTTTCTCTTTGGAGCATATATAGATGTTCGTAAAGATATTGCAATACCGCTTCCCTCTGGTCTCACTGGTGGTAATGCTTTCATTTCACATCACCTTGTTTCTTCCAATGTTAATGTGTAATGATGTAATTTGGAAGATGTCCATTGTTCTTTGATAGCTGATATTCTGTATTTGTCACTATCGTTAATTACAATAACATCATCAACCTCAATATTAAAATCAACAGGAGGAATAATGCAATATAATCCTTGCGTTAACACATAAAACTCTACTTCGTTTTCCTTATACCCACGATACAAACGGCATTTGGTTTCGCCTTTTAAATCTCTACCGTTTTTATCATAAATTTTAGCTGTTTGTGGCAAATGGTCAAGTAACATCATAATCACCCACATGTTGCAATACTTTGTAGTATGGTACCCATTCTGGGATATCTTTATTTGTATCTCTGGTATAACTATAATCTCCAATTTTTTCACTTTTGTATCTTCCTTTTATCACATCACGCACATAATACACCAACATATAATTAATAGTTTGATGAAACTTGGGTTCATATGTATCTAAATCATATCCTAATTGTCTTTCAAATAATGGTACGACAGCGCTGATTAGTCTAATAAAATTATTAGTAGGTTGTTCTCCAGTAATATCCTGATAAATATCTTGTAATTCAGCGTCATTTCTATATGTCCACATATTACCACCTACCTTTCGTATATGAAAAAGCGGAGAGCTATTGCCCTCCGCCCCTATCTATTATATCACATTAGATGATATTATGTAGTCTTGACAAACTTCATAATACCAGCATTCCAAGCAATATCCCAATCAACACGAAGAATAAATCTATACAGAATGAAGCCAGACACAAACTCGTTGTAGCTATTTCTATTCTGGTCAATTCTAAATCCTGTAAGTCTCTTAATGCTAAATGTAGAATCAGCAGAAATAAGATAGATAGAATTCTCTGGTAGATGCTTATCAACAATGACAGGGATATTCCAAATAGTATCTGTCACACCATTGATAGCATCACCAAAAAGATAAAGCCCGTTAGAGTCTTTTTGTGTCATGTAATACTGTTCAACATCATCAGACATCAGCCAGAACAGATTGCCAAATCCCTTGTAAAGCATCTCTTTAGTCCAAGCACGAAGGTCATCAAGGGTAGGAAGGTCTGTTCCAGATTTCAAGTGTGCTCCAAGCTCTGTGGCTGTTAAAGCATTCAGATAATCAGCAATCTCTTTATCCAGTGTATTATTGATACCAACAGAGATAATGTTCATAATAGAGCCTATTAAATCGTAAAAGTTACCAACATCTTCTAATAGCATTTCGGATACACGGAAGATTCCAGCCATTGCACGAATATCTTTTGTCTCCTGTGCAAATACTGGTGTTTGAACTGTAGGAATGGTAGTAGATTCAATTGTCCATCTTTGCATATATGGTGTAATAACCGCCTGCTCTACTGGGTCAGTTGCATTGGCAGGGTTAAGCATTTTAAACTTTACAATTTTAGGAGAGCCAACAGTTTCATATGGGAATTTCTGTAACAGTGGATGTGAAGCTACAATATGTGCGTCAATAACCTTTTCATATTCTGGTAATACCAGATAACCACCCTGCTCATCCACAGATTCCATATAATCTGCAAGAATTCTTTTTGTTGCTGGGAATGCTGGCTGCACCGTTCTGCCAGCGACTTTAGCCATTACATTACGAAGAATGTCTGCCTGAACCTCTTTGGTAAGTGTGTTTCCATTAACAGCGGTTTCCCTGTCCAATGCGGAAACAAACGATTCAATCTTTTTCAAGTCTCTCTGAAACTCATTCATCTTTTCGTCAACCTTTGCCAGCACCTTGTTTTCAATATCCTCCAAATTAATCTGTGCTGGGCCATTCGTAACAGATGTATTAACCTTCTCATTCATGTTAAGGTCACCTCCATATTTGTTATCTATCTTAATTGTATTTTCCACCTTTTCCTCTGCGTCATTTTTCTTTTCTTGGATAACTGTTGCTTCAATGCCTTCTTGCTTTTCTTCTGCTTTTGTACTTTGGGGTTGTGTGTCTTGTTCTGACTCTTTTATTGTTTCTGCTATATTGGCATTTTTCTTTTCTTTCTTTACAATTTCATCCAAAAATGCCTTATGAGCTTCCAAGTGTTTTCTTACCAGCTCTCTATCTTTTTCTGGCAAATCGGTTTGAGGTAATCTTCGCAATGCTGCGTTAACACCACCACGAACAAGAGTCAACTTGCCATTGATAAGTTTATGGTGTGGCAGCTTGTATGCTTCTTTTTTCTCTGGTAATTTATCGCCATCTTTTTCAACATAGGCACATGCACTGGCTAATCCTTTCCAACCATATTTTTCTATGATAATATCGGCATCTTTAGCCCAATCCCAATCCCAATCAGTGCTTAAATCATATGGTGTATTTTTGACTGCTGGAGTGTAATTGATAATCTCAATTAATGCTCCTCTATCAGCAGGAACACTTACTACGGATATTTCCCATAAGTCAAAATCCATTACATGCGAAAGATTGTTATCAATTTCAACAACTTTTCCAATGCCACCAACGCTAAATCCTCTTAAATGACCCTTTTTAATTTTTTCCCATATTTCCTCATCATCTATCTTGGCTTTAATCCATACACCCTTATCATCTATTTTTGCTTCCAATACTTTGCCTATTACCCTGTCTTGGTCGTGCATGTATAGCAAAACAGGATTTTCCAAATAACCAGCCAAAGCCCTTACCATTTCACTTTTTGGAATAATCCATCCATTGCGTGTTGGCTTGAATGTGGATGCGTATCCTTCTACAACATGTTGCTCCGCATCTGCCACTTCCATTATGGAAGCCTCCATGTGTATAGTGGCTTTTATTTCTTTTTTATCATCTGCCATACTAACACCTCCTTAAAATCCCCAATTATTTTGAGGCAATTTACCATAAACATGAACTGCTTTCTTACCTATTATTGTCTCATATGTCTTATCGTTCAGCGCCCATTTAATAGAAAAGATTAATAGAAAGTCTCCAGACAAGCGTGGTGTAATATGTAATCTACGATTTTTTATTTCTATCCAATCATAGTATTTGTTTCCAGTACGTAAATCTTGCATATACACATTTAGCTCGTATCCTTGTCTTAACTGTGTAATTGGCAAGTTATTAAATAGGATTCTATATTTGACTACCTGTGTGGAAAGTATATGTAGAACAATGGTTGGATTAGGAATTTCCACACGATAATATGGTAAATCTTCACCATATCCAAAAGCTTCAATATCATCTATTGTATCAACGGTTGATTCAACATTGTTAAAAATAGAATCACTATTATCAATAGTATATGTTACATTGTTAAATATAGAATCTGTATTATCTATGTTGCTTGTTATCAAATTATAAACATTATCTTGGTTATCTATTGTATAATCAACAACAATTCCAGCAATAATATATGTATCAAACTTTATCTCATTTTCGTGGCGAGTAAGTATATGAGTATCAAAATATTTATCATTAAAGAAATTAACAACAAGTTTTGTATCAAAATAAGTATATAATGATTGATATGTTTTGGCTTGTACATCAAATGATGTTTGCGTGTTAATAAAAGATGAAATATGAGTATCAAAAGTAGTAAGTGTTTGTCCGTAAGTACGAATAAGAGAGTCTAAAGTTGTGTTGGCATAATTATAAGTATGAATGATTCCATCAAAAAATGTATTAGATTGAATATAACTCTTAAGTACAGTATCTAATACTGTATCAGCTGCATCAGTAATGTTAATAATACTTTGCACTTGAGTATTATTTTCAGTACCAACCTGAATAACAGATGTTATATCGGTAGAATTTTGCTGTACTATTTGTAATTTAGCATTAACTTGTGTATTATTGTTGTCTCCAATATTAATAGTATCAGTTAAATCTGCATAGCTGATTTTTTCTATATTATTAATACTTGTTGGGATATAAACAATTTGAATATCTGCTAACGCATCAGCGTCTATTTCACTAATCTTCAACACAGTAGAACCATTGGATACCATGTCATTAGCTACATCATTTTGTATGTCATTACCATTGGTAATCCAAATATTACCAGTATTAGTATCGTATATCAATAAAGCATAACCATTGTTTAATGGCATATCATCAATTAAGTGTATGGTGGTAGAGGTAGCAGTTAATGATATTTGGCGCAAATCGTAATCTGCACTGTATAAAGTAATATTGGCATTACCTTGTAATTTCATTAAAATGGCGTACACACCACTAAACGGTAAAGCGTATGTTGTTCCATCCTTTACGAATAAATTAAGCTGGCGAGCATCCACCAAGTGTTTTTCACTCAACCCAACATGCGTAGCATCCAATGAGTATCCCATTTTGATTGCACTATTATACAAACCAAAAGATGGAACTATTTTATTATTTTTAACAAATACTGGGACTCCTTCGTCAGATATATATAAAGTACCAGTAGTTGCTGTTTTATATTGCGTTGACAATCCTTTTAAGCTTTTGTAAGCAGGTGGTGTTGCCACAACAATTGAATTATCATTATAGACAATATCTTGTTCTGTTTTAAATATAACATCATATTTTCCGCTTAACATATAAAAAGAAGTAAAAATTAAATAATGTGTATTTTGAATATCAGTGGAGGTTGCTTGTATTATAGTACCAACATTATTGCTCATTGTTTTATTGTGTGTTATTAAAGAATTATCTACAATATATAAATTTGCATTCCAATTTGAATTATCACTATCATAAATTGCATTTGTTACTATGACAAAAGTATTATCGTTAGTGTTAAAACTTTCATCAAAAGTATTAGGAATATATGCATCTCCTGCTCCATTGACTTCTGTTAGGGTTACATCTAATTGGTTAAACGAAATATTCCTTCCAGATTTGACTACTGCTATCATAGTATAGTCCTGTGTATCGTACCCTACAATATATGAAGAAGCTTTATTGGATATTAACATATGCCCAACCTTACTACCATAATAAAACACATTTTCACTATCCGTAGAAGCATTGAGTACAGAAGTTAAATCATGTGTCATAGGAATATCATAATCAAAATCTGCTTCCATAGCACTAATAGTACTATCAGATTTGTAATAAATAGTAAAAGCAGAATCAGCTTTAACAACCAATATTATTTTATCATCAGCGTAAATTCGCTTAAAAGGCTGTATATTTCCATTTGCATCAATAGGTACATAAATACCTTCTTCTGTACTGGTAATAGGCAAGATATAAATATAATCTCCAGCATCCGTTGCTGTAATATTGGTTGCTTTCAACCCATGTTCTAATAATTCTTTTACTTTATTGCCACGAATAAATACAGGATATTTGTTATTACTAATAGCTAATGCTTTGGGCAAGTACATATCTTTTTCGTTGATTTGACTCTCTACATAACGAATGGTAGAAGTAGTTGAAATATTAGGAGTATATGGTGGAGTATTGGCTGATTGTGTATATGCTAACATTGTTTTCTCATTTTTGTCAATTTTTATATATCTATAGTCTTTATCCGATGTAGCTATATATTCTGCTCTGGCTGGTGTAGCATAACCACCGCTTGTTATTGTTAAGGGTATAGCGGGATTGCCATAAATTTTCAAAGCAGAGTTGTCAGCTTCCATGATGTTAGTCATAGTCAAGTCTATTGTTTCGTTTTCTATTGGTTCCCAATAAACTGGCACTGTGCCATTGGTAGATGTTGTCTGGATGTTATGTAAAGTAACAGGTTCGTTGTAAGGTATATAATAAAAAGCATCATATTTAATAGTATGTTCTTTAGTAGATGCACTATTACTAAAATATGGCATAGCTATCCATAAGTATCTAAATTCGTCTAAATCACTCAAAGCTAATCTAATAACTTCTTCATCATGTGTTAATATTTTGGGCTTCCACATACTTTTATCGTTTATATAACCAGCACGAGCTAAAGACCAAACAATTCTATTTTGTTCCAAACCAGTTACATAAATATTGCCATCCTTTAATGTTGCATAATATCCACTTTGTTTTGAATTAGAAATACCAATGCTTTTTGATATATCGTTATACTGTATCTTAACATATCTATATTCATCTCCATAATAATTAGTATACCAATAATATCCAACATATTTGCTTCTATCTTCATTGGTAAAATACCACCACATACGAGGGTAACTATGACTATCGTTTCCATAATAGTATAATGTAAATAAAAGGAAATAGTTTAGTCCTTTGAATAATTGCTGTCTATCTAAAACCAAATAAGAATACACAATATGGCTATAATCATAAATATATGTATCATCTTTCCATGAATCACGAGATACAAATAATTTGCCATGCATATCTGGTGTAAAAGTACTTGGCAATCCGCCAACCACTTTCTCTTGGCTATAACGTGCAGGTAAATACACATTGGCTTGCAATTCCTTTTCTCTCCACACAAAAGGAGTTATATATGGTACTTTTACAATATATCTGCACTGTTTGCAAAAAATAACTGGAAATTTCATACCAGATAATACACGAGATGTTTTGATATATGGGGCTACTTGATAATTCTCGTCTAAAGGCAAGTAGTAGTCCATATAATATTTAGTAATACTAATTACTCTGTTGCCTTCGCTTCCATAGTCAACTATTAATGGATACCCCATTGCTACCACCTCACACTACTAAACCCGTAATATTTAGCGTAGTGTTAATGGTAGCTTGGGTAGTATTCTCTGGCACTGTAAATTTAAGCCATATTTTAACAACTTCCAATGAATCCAAATCTCCAATGGAATATGGTAACGAAGTATAGGTGCCTGCGACACCATTATCATCTGCAGCTATTTCTACTGTAACCGCCCCAGTATTTTGCATATCTATCTGACCATTTAACAATTTATAATCAGTTGATATATTCTTTACCCATATAGGCAATTCAATTACATCACCAGTAGAACCATTTAGCACAACATTTATTGGATTAGCATTTGGATTTTCATCCCCATTTTCGCTAAATCGTTGTGTTAAGGCTTCATCTGCAAATACATCTATAATGTCCATGCTACCACCTCCTTTATATTGGAATATAGCACATTATGTTGCTAATTCAACTAAATAATGTGCTTTAATTTTTATAGAGCTATAATTAACCAATGTATTAGCTGGTGCTTCTATTTTCCACCAAATTTTTACTACATCGGATGGATTCATGTCTGGTACAGATAATGTTTCGCTATATGTATCAGGAACGCCAGCATTATCTAAAGCAAAGGAAAAAGACAATGGCGTGCCTTCGGGTACATTATCAGTGGTAATAGTAATAGATTTAAGCACACCAGACGTTGCCTCGTTTTTCAACCATATAGGTACTTCCACTACATTATCAGTAGTAGTATCAATAGCAATGTCAATGGGATTGGTATTATCTCCTTCGCTAATTTGCTGGGTTAAACCTTCATCTAAATATCCGTTTAGATATTCTGCCATAATTTTACACCTCCCTGTATTCTTCCTGTATTAATCTACAATAACGAATCTGCCAGACTTAATAAAATAATCTGCCAATTTCTTATCATTGATATCATATATTTTTCCATTATAAAAATGTAGCCACTTTCCATTCCATTTAATATGATAAGTAGCCTTGCCAATGTATTTGAGCTTCATACAACATCCCTCCTTTATGATTGTTTAACGGCATACTCAATTGCCGTTATATGTATCTTGGCATCTTGATACAGTTCTGTTGGCGTATTAGGTTGTACTTGCTTGCGAAACCAAATCTTCACCCCATCGGTAGTTACCTTATCTATTGTTAATTCATCTTGGTAGGTATCTGGTATCCCATCAACATCTAAAGCAAATTGATAGGTAATACGAGTATGTGGATTTTGAATAGCAATTTGCACTTGGCCATACTCTCTCTCATTGTTATCTGAAACAACCAATAAAGGTATTTCTACGGTATCCCCATCGGTTCCATTAAGCAGGGTGGTAATAGGATTAGACATATCACCCATTGAGAACGCTGTTAATGTATCAGGGTTCTTAATTAGTATCATAATATCACCTCCAATCTATTGTAAATTCTATCCTTTAACTCTGCGTCTCGTCAGTATCAATAACATCTTCTACTCCCTTTGGAGTGATAAGTAATAACTCATCACCTTTTTCAGCCTCGCTCAATCCCAACACTCTTCTTGCCTCGTTAATGGTAATAATACCATTTTTCACTGCATCAACCAATTCATTGATAACGCTAAAGCCACGAATGATAGGCTTTACAGCGACATCTACTCTGGGTGATAATATGTATACAACATAATTTTGTAAAGGTATTATCACCTCGTGATAAAACATCCTTTCAGCATTATCATCATACTTTTCAAGCCCGTAACGGTGTAAGGGCACACCAGATATAGCAGAAAGCCTTTGTGCTACATAACGATAAGCATCCATAGATTCTTGCACTGGGATGGTATGTTCTAATTTCACTGGCTCTATATCAATATTGGTAAAGTAAAACATATTGGGAGATTGATAAAATGTTTCTATAAACAATGACTTTAGCTCATCTGCTACAGCTTTTGGACTACCCTCTGGAAGCTTTAAAATATAAGAAGGCAGGGACCAGTTTTTATAAAAATTTACCATTGTACCCACAATAGCGTTATCCAACATACTTTCTGCTTGAGCTGTGTCATCCAAGCCTTTACTTAAATTGGCAATATCTGGATTACGAAAATGGACTATTCTTTCTCTTCTAACTTCTTTTCCAGTATCATTGCGTGTATACACATAATTACCTAAAGCATTAACACGATAAGAGAGAAGAGAGGGGTCTACCCAATACATCTTCGTGCCATCATCTTCGTAATAAGCATCGCCCAGCAATATCATAGATTTTACAGCTAAATATATTTGTTGCCATGAAAACATTTCAAATCTTTCTTCTGCTATTTCATCTACATAAATTCCATTGGCAACAGCACGTGCTATAATATCAGCGGTTCCCTCTACCAATGCAGTTGAAATAGACCGTATAATTTGTTGTGTAACCAAACCACCTGTTACCCATCCTGATGGTTGAAGCGTTTTTCTGGCTTCTAATGGCTGCTTTTTGAAAGCGTCAAATACACCCATAATATCACCCTCTATTATTTATCATGTTGTAATCTTTGTTATTTCGGTTTCTGCCTTCTTTAAAGAACGCAAATATTCAGACAAGTCGTGCAATAATCTGGCATCAAGAGAAGACCCTATGCCAATAACCAAAATTTCCCAAATATCAAAAACTCCAGTACCATACAAAATAGCAAAACTAATTAAAATTCCCATTGCAATCACAATTAGCTGTTTGCCATATTTGTTTAAGTTTTTCCATATGGGTAAATATTGTTTAATGATGTTGGTAAGTGGTTCTACCAATTGTGCAACCACAATCATAATACCAAGCAATTTGCTTATCTCGTTTATCCACATTGTAATCACCTCCTATAATATTATATAATATACCAATCCATACTGCTCCTTCTTTTCAATTCACTTCGTTGTTCCTCTGCACCATATAGTGCTAACCCAGTGGCTACTACGATATCATCATGCCCATTTTCACCACTGGTGTGCTTGTATTTTAAGCCATCCCAATACACATTCCTGTACTGCTCCTTTACTTCTGGAGCATCTATCCAGAATAACTTGTCTTCGGCAAATCTCAAAATTTGCACATCAAACAAGCTATCTCTATTTTTAGCTGTAGTGCGGAAAGGTAAAACTTCAATACCTAATCTCATTTCTTTTAATCTACGCTGTATCTCTGTATAAAAAATATCTTGCGCTGCATTAATTTCCACTGTAACTGATTTGGGTTTCCACTTTGCCAATATATCTACTGTGCGTTGCAATATATCTGCAAATTCCATGTCCTTCAATAGCAAATAATCTACAACATGATACACATCTAATGCGGGATACCATCTAATAATCGCAACAGCTGTATAATCGTATTTCCTTCCCCAATCCACACCTGCAAAATAAATAGCATTAGGTTCTGGCTCGGCAGGTACAAGATTAAAGTGGGTATATGTATATTGCGAAAATACATAGAGGTCGTCTGTGGTGAACTTGGCTGCTATTTCTTGGTCAAATTTATGAGGTGGCATTGTGCGTCGCATTTCCTCTATTTCCTCTGGTGGTATTAAAGGATTAAACCAAGTAGGGAAGTTAAAAGATTCTATGATACCTTTCTTTTTCATTTCAGGGTCTTGCCCTGCTATAAACATATCGTATAACCAATTTTTGCCTTTTGGTGTAGAATTGATAATAGCCTTGCCCAGTCTTCCAGCAGAAGCCAATGTAGGTCTTATACTTTCATACCATACATCAGGTTTTATCAAAGCTGCTTCGGTAATTACCACAACATCCAAACCAGTACCTTTTAATCTATCTGGATAATCAGCAGACTTTATTTCTATAATGGCATTTTTCAATATTTCTATTACAAAATCATGTTTATTATGATATGTTTGGATACCCATTCTTTTAGTAAATTCATCCAATTCACGATAAGCCTGTTTGCCCATATTATAAGTAGGAGCCACATACCAAGCATGAACTTGTGGTACCAATGTGGGGTCGTTTCTATTTTTCAACAGCCACAATATAGTCCATATCATTTCCATGATGCTTGCCCTGTCTTTTCCCCATCTTCTACCGCAAACTAAAACCTTCGTTCTGGCTTTAGACTTGTGAAACAACCATTGAGTTGGATGTGGCTGATAAATAATATCCCTATTGTTATGATTCGGATTCGCCTCTGTTATTGGCATTTAACCACCCCGTATTTCTTTTCTCTAACAGCTCTTGTAATTGTTGCTCTATATCATCTGGTACCTGAATAACTATCTTGCCTACTTCTTCATCTCCTCCACTCAATGCTTCAGTTACCATCTTGTGCTTCTTGGCTAACACTTCTCGCAATTTTTGTTGTATTAAGTATTCCCTTGCTTTTGTTTCTTCAGCCGCTAAATCTTTCGCATACATTCTAATTTCTTTTACCAGCTTTAACCATTGCTCAAACAACTCATGTCCTTCTTTATAATCACCGTTTTTGTAAGCTTCTTCCATTAGCATTTTTACTGTCTCCATCATCTCAAGCATTTGCTTAATAATCGTTTCCACATCATCTCTACTTAATATGCTTAATCTATCAACATCAATATTTAATAGTTCTTCTACATCTATCATTTCTTCACTATTGTATCTTTCTTCCCAGCTTTTGTTCTTTGATGTCAATGTATCAGTTCTTACTCTACCTGCATTTCTATTAGTAATTTCTTTAGCTGTGGTGCCCCTAATATTTGGTTTAGCCATTGGGCTTCACCACCTGTAACAATGATTGCTGGTCTTGCCATTTGCCACTGTATCCATAAGCACCATCCGCTGGCATAAAAATCAACTGTGCTATTTTTGCTCCAGCTGATAATATAATAGTGGCGTTACCTACATTGGTAATTTCTAATACTATTTTACCCCGAAAACCTGCATGTATCCACCCAGCTGTTGTATGTACGCTCAACCCAATACGAGCAAGAGAGGATTTGCCAGATAAATAAGCTGCCATCCATTCTGGTAAAGAAATATACTCATCTGTAATTGCTAATACACTTTCATTGGGTGGCAAATTGAATTTATCGGCAACAAACCAATTATAATGTAAAGAAATTTCTTTCTTTTCCAGTAATTCTAAATCTATATAATCATTTTGCAATATAGCAAATTCATTTCCTAATGTCACATCGTATGACATGCCTTTTAAATTTTCTTTACGAAAAGGTACGATATTGAAATCGCCAGCTTTGTTAATCAAATTTCTAATACGCTTGGCTCCTAATATCACTACATATCCTCTCCTTTCTCTGCTATATTAATAAATGGTTTAAATACATTGTTCACATCATAAACCTTTTTATATGTCACATAATCTATTTTAACATAATCAACTTGTTTGGCCCCCCACGATACCAAGAATGTGCGCAATAGAGATGGAGACGGCAAAAAGGTTGACAAACCTAATGACTTATAAATTTTATATAATTGCATATATACATTGTTATTATCATCTATCAGAATACCAACAGTTTTAAGCGTTTGCTTTGCGTTGGCGTTATGATTATAAATGGCATCTACAAGCAAATCAAGAATATTATATTGAACACCCTTGACATTCACCGTAGCGCTAACCAACATTTCAAGAGAATATTCTTCTAAAACATTGGTGTCCGTAGATACAGAAGATTCAAATAATTTATCATAATATGACAACGCCTCTGTAGCCACATCCATAAATCCAGCTTCCACCAACAAGCCAATAACTGGTGCCAAAGCATTTTTCATACGAGTATCTATATTATCAAAGCCAGCTAAAATTGCCTTCCCCTTTTTCTGCCATGTTGGAATTCTCAATACTCCATACAACATGCTTTTGACAATCCAACGAGTTGTAGCCTCCCAATCAATAATTTCGTGGCGTGGCTCTTCTCCTGTTAATGGTAAAAGTTTAAGCATTACTGTACGATTAATAATAGCCTCGTCTGTAACAGTATAGTTAACACTATTAAAGATTGGAATATGAAAAAGAGTAAATTCCTTGATTTGATGATTAGTAGACGAACGAGTAATGACTGCATTTCCTACTGTCGCTTGTTTCCATTCCTCAATGATTTTCATATTCGCTTCGGTTGGCTCAAAATCGTTAAACAATGGAATTACCATATTGTTATTTAATTGTACCATTCTGGCAGCAAATGTAGTGTTTTCCAATCTTACAACATTTTGAGTAACATCGGCTATTTTTTCAAATAGCCAAGTTTTACCGCTACCAGAATAACCAAGAATATAAATCAATGGTCTGACTGTTAAGTGATTAGCTATGAATGCTAATGTGAGAAGAGCATGGAAAAATATAGGCATCCACTTTTCTTCCCAGTTAACAGTTTCCCAATGCTGATATACTTTTTCATCAAACAGTACCTTACTATCCCATATATCATCATATACAGCATATTCTATTAGCTCGGGGCTCAACCAATCTTCCATGCTATAATACTTGCCATCTACAACTGGCGTTTTCACTATTGCCAAGTCTTTCTTTTCGCTATCCATAACTACTTTAGCAACGCCCAAATTGGCAACATATTTGCCTCTACCTGTTTTCCAAATGCCTCTCCTATATTCTTTGGTATTATCTACAAATGGCGCTTCCATAGCCATTTTAGATAGCATTTGCTTGGCTTTCATTCCTTCTTTAATGCTTAACGGTGTACCTAATAAATTTTCCATTAAAGCTGTGGTAGCTTTACCTACTGATACATTTAAACTTTTTTGCCATTCTTTATGATACACCACAGCTATCAAATCCTTGTTATCACTTAATCGTGCCAATACCATCAGCTTATCCATAATCATTTCTTCTATGTTTTCCTCGCTTAAAATTTCCTCTTCTTTTTGCTTGCGTGGAACCAACGATAAAACTCGCTGTGCTAAAGCTTCATTGATTTCTCTTAAGCCGCTATATCCCTTGACTCCTGTCTTTTTCTGATAAGTATATACTACACATCTTTCCCTGTCCTCTATTTCATCGTCTCCTGCTTTTTGTGCTATATAACGAACAATGTCCATAGCATCTTCAAAGCTAACATCATTTTTTAACAAAAACCCAGCCAAGTACAATGCCAACATATGTCGTCTACCCTCTGTATAATATGGCTCAATGATTTGCCATAACTCTTCTTTCCATACATCATCTATACGCAAAGGCTTGGTGATTTCATGTTTAATAAAAGAAGAAGCTATTAAATTAAAATTGTACCTTCCTTCATTATATGCCATAATAGATACTTCCACAGGTGGCTGATACTTATAATTATAGGTTAGGGGCATGCGCATTAATCTGTTTACATTTTTTGTCTGCAAATCGCCATGTAAATCTTCCAATAACAACCCTGTAACTTTTTCGTACAACTCTATATTTTGCTCATTGGTCAAATCAAGTGGTTTGTCCAATAACCAGTAGGCATGATACCCTCCGCCAGTAAACAATATGTAATTAGGTTTAAATTTATACTCGTTCAAGCGTTTTAGTACCAAAGGGTCGGCATGGTCTATATCAACACGAAGGACTTGGGTTTTATAGGCAAACTTCTTTTGATACGATGTAGCATCTTGCGTGAAAACAGTAGGGGTAAAAAACATATGATACCCTTCATAATTTTGCTTTATCTGATAAAATGTTGGAACGCTGTGCGGTGTGTATTTAAACGATTGTCCTCGCTTCATATTATCCATCAACTTGATAAACACTACCCCATCGCCTATATCTTTAAATACATCATGAAAGAACTGCACAACCATGTTTACCGTGTTTAGTTCAGTTGCTTGCATTGTTTCAACCTCCTTTTAATGCTGATGATATTACTATTATAGCATAAAAATGGGGAGAGTCAAGCTCTCCCCATTAGCTTATCGTACATGCAGACCAGCCACAGTTAGGACATGTCAAACAACCTGCCTGTCTTATCAATTTTGCTCCACATTCGGGGCAATGCGTCAATACTTCGTCATCCTCATGCGTAATTGCAAAGCCAATGTCTATAGGTAATTTGTCTTTGTCTTTTGGCTCATCAAACAACCATCCAAATCCATTTTTTTGTGCTGTATTTATAACTATACGCTTTACATAGTCAGATGGTGGATGTGGTGTAAAAGCACTCTTTCCAGCAACCATGACTTGGCTGCTTAATGAACCATCTCTATAAATAGTAACTCCTTTTAATCCCAATATAGATGACAAGGCAAAAGCTTCAAAGACATCATCCACAGTAACTGTAGAAGCCATGTTTATTGTTTTTGATACTGCGTTGCTTGTCCATTTGGCTATAGCTGCCATACCTACCAAATGCGACCAATGATGCAAATCCATAGCTGTTCTATATATCCTATACATATCCTCCCATAATTGCTCGTTTTTAAGCAATGGTTTGATTTCATCTTCCAATCCTTTCAAACTACCAGCATTGTCAGATACTTTACTCATAATAATTTCAGTATCATCTTCTTTTCTCACTGCTCGCTCAACAAAAGATTTGAAGTGTTGGTTAGCATAATAAAATGTTCCTACGGTTACTTCCTTCTTGAACACCAAGCCAAATACAGGCTCCACACCATTGCTTGTATCGCTTATCATACTAACGCTACCAGTTGGAGGCATGGTTGTTACATCAATATTACGCACGCCAAACTGCTTTATTTGCTCTACAATCATTTCTACTCTCTGCCGTGTAACTTCATCAACATCTTCATAAACAGTTGCCCACAATGGCAAGGTGCCAAGCTCTTCTATTTTCTTTTGTACGGTCCAACTCCATTCAGATGGATATTTTTCTATAGCGGTTTGAACCGACTTTTCATATGCTGTCAATGTTAACTCTTTGGCAACATTTTCCATAAACTTGATGCCCTTTTCTTCTTCATATGAATACCCCAACTTAAATAACGCATTGGCAATTCCCATTAAGCCCAATCCTATATTTCTGCCTTTTCTTGTAGTTTCTGAAATCTTATCAAGAGGAAATTTATTGACATCGTTAATATTATCAGCAAATCTATATGCTATTGAAACTGTGCGTTTAAATGCTTCCCAATCCATTTTACCATTATTAACAAATTTTTCTACATTAATAGAAATCAAATTACATGATTGATAAGGTAACAACATTTGCTCTCCGCATGGATTAGTGGATTTAATTTTATCTATCAAGCCAATAGGCATAAGGTCATTGCTAATACCAAAATTCAACACAGCAGGGTCAGCTACTTTCCATGCCATCTCGCTAATAGCACGCAATATTTTTCTGGCTTTGATTTTGCCAACCTCTTGATTGTTGCGTGGATTAACCAACGCAATATAATCATCTTTTTTCACAGCTTCCCAAAAATCATTATCAGTACCAACTGATATATTAAAATTAGGAATAATACTAAATCCATCGTTATCTTTTTTGGCCTCTATAAACTGCATAATCTCTGGATGCCAATACCACATTACAGCCATTCCCGCTCCTCTTCTTGTACTGCCTTGCTTTAACACATCCAGAACGGCATTATATAAATGCAACCATGATATTGCTCCTGAAGCCACTCCCATCGTGCCACGAACAATATCGCCAGCAGGTCTAAACACTGATAAATTCAATCCTATTCCACCACCTGCTTTGGTAATCAATGCTATCTCTTTAGCCGTATCAAATATACCCTCTACACTATCTTCGCTATCTACCACGAAGCAAGCCGAGCACATTCCAAGAGGTCTACCAGCATTCACTAATGCAGGTGTATTTGGCATCATGCGTTGATTAACCATTTCATTAAAAAAGGCTTCAGTGTAAGCTGTAAATAGTTTTTCTTTGCCATGCTTAATATCATGCATAATATATGCTATTCTTTCTACATATGCTAACATTTCTTTTGGTCTATAAAATCTATTAATCAATGATACTAATCTTTCAATATGCCATTTAGTTAAGAAAAACTCTTTATTCCGAATATTAAAAACAAAGGCTTTGTATTCATTGTTGTTAACCAATTCTGCTTTTACCAAAGCTTCCCATACATTATTGAAAATTTCCTCTATATTATCGCTATCAACTAACGAAATAGGCTTTTTATGGAATAAGGATATTTCGGGTAAGGCTGCCATTACTGCTACACGCTTAAAAAGGTCATCAACAGTTTCTACAAATTCACCTTTTTCGTTTCTCCATAAATAACGCACTGCCAACAATCTTATTGCGTTAACACTAAAATTTTTCTTTTCTATTCGGGTCAACCAATCACGCTTCAGCAACTCTTTTTTCTGGCGTCTCTCCTCTGCTTTCTTGTCCCTATACTTAATAAAAGCCCTTAATTCATCATGATAGCCTAACTTGCCTAATACCATTTCTATAGTATCCTGAATGGCTTCCACACTCCAACGAAGAACAGATTTATTTAGCTCACGCTTTAATGCCATTTTTACATCTTCTGGCAAAGCCTTTCCACATTCCCGAAAAGCCCCTGCAACTGCATCATACACTTTCTGCATGCTAAATTCCTCTATTTCCCCATTGCGTTTAATAACCTGCATTTTGACTATTCCCCCTTCCGTGCATAGCAATTGAATTGTCTATCTTCTTCTTTACTTTGTATATTATCGCAAGTTACTATATAATTTTGCTTTAAATATTTGTATACCTCATTATCTTTAATGGGTATCCACTTAATTGTACTATATTCTGGCATGTGAAAAGTTTGCCATATATACATTCCAAATATCCATCCCAATAAAATACTTACAATAAGTAAAAATGCTAACATATCTTCCATAACACCTCATTCTCCTTCTGTTTTTGGTGGCTTAATTATAATTACATCAACCGTACGTCTACCCCATTTATGTGCTTCTTGATTGCTATCCATCATAATATCTATTTTCCATCCTTTAATGGCACCACCAGTATCCACCGCAACACATGGTTTCTTGTATCCCTGTATAATAAGTATGCTACCCAAAGGAATGAAATGGGGGTCTACAGCACAATAAGTAATTGAAGCATTTTTTATTGCCTGTACACGAAAACCTGTGGCAGTAACATCACAATTGCCACTGCAATTAATACCCCCTGCCGACGGCGCATAGGCAGTGGCTTCAACCTTGTGTATAGACCACGAAGTAGTAATTTTAATTGAATACTGTGGAGAGTAGTTTACCTCCACACTCATTGTATCTATCTTACGCTCTATTGTAGCTGTTCTTTGTTCTAATTCATCTACTCTGGATTCTAATGTCAAATACTTTGAGTAAATATCATAAGTAGCAAACGAAGTACCTAAAGTCAATACTAATACGAATAATGTAAAAATAAATAAGCGATAAATTTCGCTTTTTCTGGCTAACATGATAATTCCCTCCTTCTGATATTCTGCTTTTCATTATATCAAATCTTATACTCCTGTACTGCCAAAGCCTCCTATCCCCCTCGTAGTAGCCCCTAACTCCTCCTTATTATCTACCTGCCACCATTGAATTCTTTCTATTTTATTGAACACCAACTGTGCAATTCTGTCGCCCTTTTTTATTTCTACAGGTTCATCTGAAAAATTAGCCAGTATTACTCCAACCTCGCCACGATAATCAGGGTCAATAGTCCCAGGGGAATTTAACACAAAAACTCCCTTCTTGTATGCCCACCCACTACGGGTTCGGACTTGAGCTTCAACATCATCTGGCAATGCTATATAAACCCCAGTATGCACGAGCTTCCAACTGTGTGGTTCAATAACTACATCTTCTATACTGTGCAAATCATACCCTACACTCAACTGTGTCTGCTTCTCTGGCTTGTACCCCTCTTCGCTATAAATTTGAACTACTCTCATTGTGCATCATCCTCCTTTACATATAATTTATAATATGGACATTTTTTCGCATTCATAGGGCAATACTTTAGTCTATAACATTTAGGCTGCAATACTTCAGATATTTCGGGATAATCATAAGACAGTTGATATTTTATTTGATTGAAAACATATCTGATTTCCCATTGAGCCTTTGTGCACAATCTTTCCTCTGCCATATGAATCAATTCTCTTAAATTGACAGTCATTCCTATATAACTGCCAATAGCATTTGGCAAAACATATCGTGCGTCTTCTGGCTTTATACCAGTATTAATTAGCCTATTGTAATATAATATAGAATCCGCAATAGAAATTAACAGCATATCATTATCTTGTAAATGTGGTGGCAATACTACTATTGGTACATCTTCGGTAATATATCGCTGACTACGCTGTGTATACGAGGCAAGCCTATGTCTTACTAATTGATGGGTACAAGCTCGTGAACACAACACAACAAACTGAAAATGCACATGTTCAAGTACACTCCAGTGCCCCCATTTATACAGTTTCTTAAATATTTTCTTTCCATCTTCTTTCGTAATATCCCAAGTACCATCTGGATTAAAATCCTTTTTATAACTAATATTGGCAAAATACCTAATTTTCTCGTATAAATGTTTATCGTTGTCCACCCAAGTAACTTGTGGGGCGGTTATATAAAATACCGCCCCATTTTTCTCTATACGTTTCACTGCTAATCACCAACCACACTCAAGAATGTTGGTTTGTCTGTAATTCGTGCTGATGCTATATTTCTTCCATCTTCGCTCTCAAAACCAATGACAGCCGTATTTTCTTTTAGCTTTCCAATATAGCCATTACCTTGAATATACTTATTGCCTATATCAAGCAGTTTCAAAGCATAATTACTTATACCTAACCATATATCTGGTACATCATGCAAAAGCTTTTTCTCTAATATCTGTGTACCGTCCCAGCTATAAAATGAATTGACCAAATAGCCTCCATCTCTCAATGTTAAACCAATATACCACTCTCTTCCTCCACTCTTTAAAGCTATGTCAATAAAATAATCTAAATCATTCAATTCCATTTTATCAACATTAAATAACCTATCCAATGAAGCTACACGGCTATCTATTTCAGCGGCATATATAAAACGTGTCGTGCCATCTTCACTCTCTATTTTCATCCAATTGGTATTCTTACTTGCATACCAATGACCATTCCAACCACCAGTCCACTTTCTAACTCTAAACTGCTTGTTTGCTGTGTTTAACGAAATATACCACTCGGAAACGCACACGGCATCAAGCAAGATAATCTTATCATGCAAAATTTGCACATTCTCTGTACCTTTTAGCATCTTGTCCACATCTTCGTTAACTTCTCCAACATCCATCCAATCATCTGGTGGATGCCCCATTTCCATAGCCAATGTGTCTACACTTACCATAATTTTGCGTGTAATGTCTTCTTCCTCTACTATTAGCATACGCCCTTTATCGGTATCAAGTAAATTCACTTTTTCTATTTTATTGAAGTTCAATTTCACATGTGGCAATCTATGCCAGTCTTCGGTGTTTAGCGAATTTACATGACCATAAGCTACAAACTCCATATTTTTCTCATTAAAATCTCCAAGCATTCCGTTCTTAACATTAACATATAACATAAAACTCCCCTCCTTTTATTCTGCTGGTGAAAAACCATATGCAATATCTAAATAATGTCTAAAGGTAGCAGACTTTTCTAATGGTCTAAAAACCTCATCAAACTTTTTACTATTGACCTGTCGCAGAAACTTTTTAGCATGATAGCGTTCGCTAATATTACTGGTATTATAAATATTTTTCTCTAATGCATAAATTACACTGGCAATACGTATAATAATTAATGCTTTATCTTGCAATGTGTTATTATACCATAACTCACTTCTATTTCGTTTATGTGCCCAATATCTATATTCTGTCAACAATTTATTTAGCAAAACACCATCCATCTCTGGTCGTCTCTGTACCAGCACATCTGGTTGAGCTATCAACACAAACCAACGCAAAGGATATAGCAATTGCTCAAACGCTTCAATATAAGGCGAAATCATAACATCGTTAACATTGTCTACCACTCTCTGATACACATCTGTAGACATAGTGTATCTATCAGTAATAATAATGGTGTTAGGATTTTGTGATAGCCTCTGCTTAATATCCCTCACATGCTGATACCTGTCATAATGAATACGAGCAAGTTTGTAAAGAGGATTGGTTTCTGTAGTATAGTCATCTTTATATGGTTCCTGTGTAAGCCACACCTCCTCTCCCAATTCTGTTAAAATTTTGGCAACTTCGCTGGCAATAGTTGTTTTACCAGCTCCATCTACACCTTCAATTGCATAAAACATAAAATCTCCTCCTTTCATTGATTTTATTTGATAATTATATCATACACCGTATTGGCGTATGTTTCCACAGAAACACGCTCACCAAATAGAGGGAACCACTGTTGATTGGTAGTAGAAATGCAACATGATTGCTTGCCCACTGTAGCAGCCGATTTTATTGTAGCAAGTAGATATTCTATAGCGTCAGAACGAACAGTACCAGAGGGGGAGATTTCCGATAAAATCTGGGCAATCAATTTTTGTGCTTGATAATCGGATAAAAGATTGCCAGCGTGAGACCACTCAGAAGTAGCAGCATTGTACTGTAAATTATACTGCTTTCCATTGCCTTTAAAACACACATTGATTTTCATGGCATTCGCCTCCTTTAAATTTGATAACCTCTGAATATGTGGGCAGACGGTAGGAGAAAAGGCAGCCTTGCGACCCTTCTTTTTCTCCCTATAAACCCGTCCCCCACATTTCACACTATTATTGTATCATGATTTTGACAAATTGTCAAACACTCTGTAATGGCTGGGGGAGCAGGATTTGAACCTGCACAAGTGGGTCCAAAGCCCACTGTCCTGCCTATTAGACCATCCCCCAACCGTATGGTGCGGGAGGAGGGACTTGAACCCTCACGTGCCTCTGCACATCTGATTTTAAGTCAGATGCGTCTGCCAATTCCGCCACTCCCGCATGCTTGGCATATATATTATACAATATCAAATGCTAAACATCAAGCAACTTTCTATTACTCTCTCAACTCGCTTACTACTTCAACCAACTCTTTTATTTCGTTTATCTTAAAATATTTAAACGCATCCTTCAGAACATTAAATAATATAATTACTTCGTTATCTAAATATCCATAATTTTTTAGTCTATTTGTTAATTCGCATATTTTGTTATTATATTCAAAGAACTCATATGTGTCTATATTTATATCATGTCTAAATAAATACACGAAGGCGTTATAACATGTGTCTATAATGTCTAATATTTCACTATTTGTAAAACCATGATTCTGCAAATCCAACACAATATTTACTATCTTTCTTATCATTTTCACCTACCTCCTTTTAATTAGTAAAATAGCGGTGCAAGACAAGCCTGCACCGCTAACCCCCTGATACGCATCTATCCCCTAATAGACCGTACCAATGTGAGCCATTCCCCCAAATGACTCACATGCCCTATCTCCATGTGAGCGGATTGGACGCCCACCTTTCAACTAATGTCATTTTACCATTGTGTAATAGGTGCTGCTCCAGAATTATTACCTGTTGTTGGCTGTGTTGTTGATGCTGGTGCTGCTGGTTGTACTGGTACTGTTGATGTCGTTGGTGTTGTTGCTGGCTGTACTGGTGCTGCTGGTGCTGCTGGCTGTACTGGTGCTGTTGGTGCTGTTGGCATTGCTTGTGCATTCATATTCGGTGTATAAGCTCCTGATGCTTGATATGTTTGAGCCAGCTTGGTTTCTGTTTGGTTTTTTCTACGAAAATAAGCAGGAAGAAGAAACGGGAACCAAGTCATTAGTATATTCTTGTACTTCTCTATATCCTGTTCATCAAGATACATCTTTGCACCCCATATTGTATCCAATGGATAATAAGATACAACTTGCGTTTGTTGGTCAGTTGACACAGAGGTCAATGCAAATTTAGCACGATGAGAAATATCAGGTAGATACTCCACTACTGCTTCGCTGTAATCTACTCCAGTGTTCCAATGTCCTACAAAAAAGTTCTTGCCCATAGTCTTTCCAAAGGCATAGATGTTACCATCTGACAGTACGCTTACCCAAAGTACTGTCTCTTTTCTCTGCTGCTGACCACTGGTCGGCATCTGTACTACATTCTCCATAATTGTCTACCTCCTTTTAGTTGTTGGTTTTTCTGCGACTTTCTCATGTCGCACAATTATATTATACACCATTTGTGAAACTTGTCAAGTCTTGTATGTCGTTTTGTGCAATAACCGTTATCCTATCTTCGTTAATCCCCGTCCATACTCCATTATCGTATTCTACAACCACGTTACTATCCAATAATGTAGTAATAACACGAATGGAAGTGATGAACTCTTTTATTTCGTTATCCACTTCCACACGCCCCTTGCTACATCGTCTACCAATTCTGCCAATGGAGTGAACGGTTTTACATGCCAGTAATCACCCATTTTTTCTACATCACTAACGAAATCCCAACCAGTAAACCCAACTTCCCATAGAATCGCTGGAGTTCTAATATACTCTATGTACATTCTCTTTCCATACCAATCCCCAGCCCATTTCTTGCCACGCCAATAACTGCCAGCTTTCTTGTAAGCCTTTTTCCAAAATGTTTCTGGCAAACTGCGTGCATAGCTATTATACCATACTTCCCCTCCATGAGCTTCTTTATTGGCACCATTCCAATGAATACTAAAATATAACACTGTATCCACTGGCTCGCCACGCTTCCCTGCCAGTACTTTCGCATTGTTAGCCAACCATATCCTACGCCTCAAACTAACATCTACATCTGCATCTCTGGTAACAAATATTACCTTCGCATATTGCTTAAAATCCTCTCTCAATCTGTTCATAACTGCCAAATTTAAATCCTTCTCCAAGAAGTCATTATGCACGGCACCAGCATCTTTACCACCGTGCCCTGCATCAAGAACAATGGCAAACGTCTTCATCTTTATCCCTCCTTTTGGTTGGTCCCACGAATGAGATACCATTCGTCTCCGTACTCTTCTATTATAGCATATAAATGCTTGCTAAACTGCTTGAAAGTTAAATTAGCAATAACTGTGTTATTAATACGAATGAAGAACTTGTTGTACTTTACAGCCACCCTCATCCAATTATTACCACTTGTATGGAATAGTCCTCCATCTGCTACAAGCTCTTCTACAACCTCTTTATGAATCTTGGGTCTAAATACATAAAATTCACTGGAAAACGCTGTATGCTCGTAAATCAAAAATATATGTGTTTGTGGCTGTGGAGTAGATGGGATAGGCATTTTATAAACATGTAGTTCATGCACCAAATGGTCATCTCCAATTACCAAAGGTTGCAAGCTATCCATAACCATTTTAGCTATGTTATCCACATCGTGTTTCCATTGAGCATCATATGCTGCTATATACAATCTAATAGGTTTGTTTATTTGAGGTACAAAAGCGTATTCGCTTTTTAAAAATGTTGTTATGAAATCCCAAGCTCTTTGTTTATTCTTTTGTGGTGGATAATAAATGGTACGACCTTTATAAGTCTTGGCAACCATTCTTTTCCATGAATACACATCATCCATTACCAAATGTATATATTCGTATCCTTTGGGTATTACGACTTCGTGTCCTGCGATATGTAGTATCTGTTTCTTTAATTCATTCATATGGCATCAACCCTCTATAATAAAACAATCTGTATATTTGATATGCTTTTCAATAACTTCGCCCACATCATCCAAAATTTCGTTTATGGTATCAACCAAATTTAGGAAATTTTGTCTCTCCAGTAATACACTTTCGCCATTGTCGCTCACATCAATGCTTTTTATTATATTTTCATTTCTCCATATTTCTATCCTTTCACCGTCATAATCTAAATAAATCACGCTTTTCACCTCCCAGCTTATTCTATATCACCAAGTGTCCATAATATATGAGGATAATGTTTCTCTTGCACAATTTCGCCATTCTCATACTCTGCCACAATCAAGCGTCCCTTCCACAACGAAATGATATGGAGGGTTTGAGGTATATCGTTTTCATCCAATGTCTTTTCGTCAAGTTTTACTTGTGGATGTATCCACATATCCTCCTCGTCAGCCTCTATTGGAATATCTATCCACTTATTTACTTCAAGCACATAGAATGGATGCAATATTGTTTCACGCATTAGTTAGCATCCCCCTTTCCTTCATCTTCCATATCACCACGAATAAAGGCACGGGCTATTTGCTTGAATCTGTTCGTAAGCTCATCGCTATGCTCCCACAAATCTACATCCACACTCATGTTGGTCATGCCTACTATAAAGTCTTGCATTGGCACATACACATTTTCTACTTCCATGAAACTATGTAGAAAATTGTAAACAATGTGAGATGCGTCAACTGATATTGGTAGCCAAAACGATGAAGAGGTATAGGCAGTGGGTGGAGTCTTTGTACCAACCTCTAAATACACCTCTTGCATTTCATCGCCAGAAACTGTAATAATCATGTAGCTTTGATTCTTGCCTTCAAACCCTATAAACATCTTATCGCCTCCTTTTACTCAATCTCATTATCATTATATCATACAAATTTGTTTTGTTAACCCTCCCTCTCTCCCCTCTCCCCTCCTCTCCCTCTCTCCCCTCTCCCCTCCC